>LAZR01000040.1_pt1 | contig 194631 bp, 164 predicted proteins | sample 329461 | NCBI WGS metagenome assembly LAZR01 (sample SAMN03002196, study PRJNA259156) | marine sediment metagenome | biome: sea floor; feature: Hydrothermal impacted sediments; material: marine sediment; isolation source: Loki non-amplified sample from Loki's castle hydrothermal vent sediment ...
CGGGGGAATAGCTATTGGATTTCTTCATGCCTCATTCTCTCAAGAGTTGAGGCCTCCACGAAACCCGGTGTGATTCAGATAGCCGTGGCAGCACTTTGTTATGCCAGTCATCGGCACTGATGGGGAAGGGCAGCTCCGTCACATTCTCGCCGCCATTAACGTCAGGCTCTACCAACTGCATGACCGGATCGGCCAGCACGGGTACGGTGTTGTCGCCCAGCCCGAACGCACCCTGGTGGGCAAGGACCACTTTGTAGCGCGCCTGCCGAAAGGCGTCGGACTGCAAAACCTGGGACAGCCATTGGTACTGGTCAGATCCGGCGTTGAATTGTTCGAACATGAATTCGCCAAAACCCCAGGCCTCAGGGTTTTCAAGTTCAGCCAATGCCTCCACGAACTTGGTCCGGCTCTGACCATCGACGCTCCAGGATCGCCAGATGCGGGAGATATTCAGGGAAATCAAAAACACATCCCCAAGGGACACAGCGTAATATGCTTCGCCTCCGGAGCCGTCATCGGGGAATGAGAAAATTTCGAGAAAACTCATATGGTTGTGGGAATGGTCTGCGATCCATTCAGCCCGCACATCAGGGTTATCCTTGGGGTTAACTTCTTTTTTGACTTGCTCGTAGGCGATTTCAGCGTACCAGCGTGGTTGCGGATCGTGGTAGGCGCCGTTGAGCGTGTAGGTTTCACGTTCCGGCTGATAGCGCCCCATCACTTCATGATTGCCGATGGTGCCAAACAGCGGTGCATGCTGCAGAATTTCGCCGCCCGCGTAGGGAAAGGTCGGCATTAGTTGCTGGTTCCGTCCCTGCAAAGATGGAAAGAAGGCTGGCTCGTTATTCTTGACCTGATCGAACCACTCCGAGGCACGGTCCGGAACATTCACAAAGTCACCCGCAAAAAACACCGCGTCCGGGATGCCTACTGTTTCCACCATCCGCTGGTAGTTGGCGGGAGCATTGACTTTGGATTGCATGTCCGACGTCAGCAGGATCTTGAGTGGCTGGTTCCTTGGAGGCGTAGCCGCCAGTGTAAAGGTATCGCTGGTCAGCTCATGACCTGTCTCATCGACGCTGGTTATCCGGTACTCGACCCGTTCGCCCGACACCAGCCCCGTCGCTGTGGCTTCGTGCCGGTATACCGGACGGCTGGTCACTGTCTCATAGGTCTTACCACGCTGTTGCGACGACGCATCCTCCATCATTCGGCTCAGCCTGGTCGTCTTAGCCATCACGGTCATGCCTTGGCCATAGTCGAGACGATGAGCGCTGCCTTCAAAGTTGGTGAACCAGACGACGTTGACTGAATGGGGGGTAGGCAACTGCAAGAAAGGATCGGTCAGGAGGGCACGGACGCTATTTACTTCTACTGCGCTGGCAGCTTGTTCTTCATCTTCGTCACATCCGGTGAGCAAAAACAAACCAAACAGCACTATGGCCCGTAGGGCGGTTAGAATATTTCGCATGACCCTCGCCATTTTTTTATGTAGAGAAAATGTTTTGCCAGTTAACAGAATGAATGTTACGAGGGTGTGGGCATCCTGTTACCGGTTAAATCATCAAGGGACGACCCCAAGTTGGGACAGTTGGGGCGGCCTTACACGCGACGCTACCACCTCAAGGGAAGCTATCAGATGCTGCAGTTCGGTCAACAGGACGCCTCATTCCAGGCCGCCGGCGGGTACGAAGGCATTCGCCAACTGGTCAATGATTTCTATCAGATCATGGATCACTCCCCAGAGGCGTCGGCTGTCCGCGGTATGTACCCAGAGGACCTGAGCGATGCGCGGGACAAACTGACGTGCTTTCTCTGCGGTTGGCTGGGTGGGCCGCGTCTGTACAGTGAGCGTTACGGCCAGATCAGCATTCCGACCTTTCATGCGCGTTGGCCCATTGGCGAGGCCGAGCGGGATGTCTGGTTGAGCTGCATGGCTGAGGCCATAGAGCGTCAGACCTGGTTGGCAGTGTTCAAGACGTATCTGCTGCAACAGCTGAGAATTCCCGCTGAGCGTGTTGTGCAGGCTTCGCGGGCCAGCAAAATCTAGGTTCTCCAGACGAACGTTTGTCCGTCATTCTCCAAAAGCCTATCCATTTCCCGAAGCCTACCCGTTCCCCGAAGCCTACCCGTTCCTCAAAGCTCACCCATCTTCGCGAAAACCTGCCCGTCATTCCCGCGAAGGCGGGAATCCAGATATCGGGAACACGAAAACGCCCGATAAGTAACCTTGATTCCCGCCGTCGCGTGAATGACGAAATCGAAGTGACTGTCAGTCAGTGTTGGCTCGACCTGGCTCGGGCAGCATTCCTTATAGCGGTGGCCCATCGAGACCGCCGCCAACTATGAAGCAGACGCCTCTGCATCATAGTTGGCGTAGGAGTGCTTAAGGGTTGCGTGATTGAGCAGCATTTCCGCCTTGAGTGTCTCGCCGCTGGCATCATAGATGCGGGTGCGGACCCAGTAGGATTCGGTGCGCTTGCTCTCGGACAGGGCGACGATGTCGCGGCGGATCAGGTAGTCCTCGCCAACGAACAATGGACCGTCGATCATGCGGATTTCCTGGTCAGCGAACAGGCCGATGACCGGCTGCTTGACCGGAAATGCTGCCTGCTTGCTGGTATATTCCGCCAGTACGCTGACCATCTCCAGCGGGATGATGGCGCGGCCCCACGGGGTGCTGGCGGCGTCTGAATACCAGGGAGAGCTCTCGGTAATACGTTCCAGTTTCTGCGCCAGCGAGAAAGGGTAAAGGTTGCCCATGTTCTGGTCGGCATCCATGCGTACCTGCTCGTCCTGTTTCCCCGCCATGCCAACGTGCAGATCGGAGAGAATGACCAGCTTTTCCGCGGCGCGTAGCTTAGCCATGCGCTGGTCCAGCAAACTGTCGCCATCATCGGGGCCAATGCTGGCGCTGGCTTCCAATACCGGGGTTCCGTCGGCTTTTTCCGCCCAGGCGCGTACGCTAGTGGCCCCGACCGCGGGACGTTCGACGAAGGCACGGACCTCTTCGCCTTCGACCACCATGTTCTGAAAGTGGGCGGAGAAACAGCCGCGCTCGAACCAGGCCTGACCCCATATTTCGGCCAGCAGAGGGACAAACTGGCTGAAGTGGGTAGGGCCCTCAATCGGCCCGGCCTTAAAGCCGAGTTTCTCTGCCATGCTGTCGTCGTGAATCGAGGTGTGGCCGCTGTATTGCTGATCGGCCAACATCTGCTTGGGTTCGCGCAATGGGCCGCAGAGATAAAGAGTCGTGTCGAAGCTCATGGTTTTGTCCCGTATAAAAATGTATGGGAATGCTAATGGCGTCCCCCTTAAGCCGTTCAGCATGCTAGCCAGACGCAGGAGGGGTGACGATTCAAAAAGGTGAATGCAAAGAATTGGAAGAGTGTAGGCGGGGTGCGCCGATGCCGGCAAATGCCTTGTTATGCGATATTCAGAGGGGTTATGGCTTCCATGCGGCGCTAACGGTGCGATCAACAGGACCTAGTGGCGGTCGCAGGGCTGGCCTGCTCCTGGATCCTCCGCCTTCGCGGAGGATGACGACAAGAATCTACGGAGTGACGACAGGATCTGTGAAGGTGACGGCAAGGGTTCATGGCTCATGCGAAAACCGCATCGATTTATCAAATAAAATGCATTGGAATTATGGCCTTGTTTTTGCCAGCCTGTTTCTGCCTCATTATCGACAACATCCAGCGCCTCACGGCGCAAGGAGCCAGGCATGAAACGTCGTGAACTCTTGAAATGGGCCGGCGCGGTGTCCGCCACCGGGATGGCGCATTCACTGGGTGCGCGAGCCGGCAATTTGATAACTTCCAAAGCCGGCAGCCCGGCTGTCACTTCACGTAGCTCCAGGCGCAAACTTAATATCCTGCTGATAGTCACTGACCAGGAGCGAGCCTTGGCGGATCTGCCGAGCGTGCTTCATTTGCCAGGTCATGAGGCGTTGCTGGAGCGCGGCGTGACGTTGGGCAACTTCCACGTGAATACCACGCCCTGTTCGCCGTCCCGCTCGGTGATCTTCACCGGACAGCACACCCAGAAAACCGGCATTACCGCCAATCTCGGTTTGCCGCCATTCAAGGAGTTGTCGTCTGCCATGCCTACGCTGGGGCACATGCTCGGCGAGCTTGGCTACCACACCGCTTACAAAGGCAAGTGGCATCTCTCCCACATCGCCGAGGCCAGCGATCTGACTTATGGGGCGGTGGAAACCACCACGGATGCGTTGCTGCCTTTCGGCTTCGCTGATTACAACCTCAACGGTGACCCGCACGGTTCACACATGAGCGGCTTTATTTTCGACAAGGTCACTGCCAGTGATACCGTGAATTGGTTGCACGACCACCGGGGTGACGAGAAACCCTGGTTCTTGGCGGTAAATTTCGTCAATCCGCATGACATCATGTTTTACAGCTCCGGCCCGGTGCAGCAACGCACGCGGCTGCGCGAAAATTATCTGGGACCCATCTCTCCAGGGCCTGCCACCGGGGTCTATGCAAAACGCTGGGACGTGCCTCTGCCCAAGAGCTTCTACGCTGAGGATCTGCGCACCAAGCCCTGGGCGCATCAGACCGACGTGCACATCTGCAATCAGGTTTACGGTCATATCGACGCGCACGATGAGCAGCTCTGGCAGGGCCTGCAGAGCTACTATTTCAACTGCATTCGCGACGTGGATCAATCAATCGCCCAGGTACTCGCAGCGCTCAAGGCCAGTGGTCGAGACCAGGACACCATCGTCATTCTGACTTCCGATCATGGTGAGATGGCCGGTGCGCACAAGTTGCGGCAGAAGGGCCCGCACATGTACAAGGAAAACACCCGCGTCAATTTTATCGTCAGCCATCCGGACATCGAATATGCGCGGGAAACCCCGGCGCTCGGCTCCACCGTGGACATCGTGCCGACCTTGTTGGAGCTGGCTGGCATGCCTGTTGCGCAACAGGCCGAACGCTATCCCGCATTGGCCGGAGTGAGTCTGGCGAGCAGCCTGGGTGGCACCAGTGCGCGCTCGGGACGGGACGAACGCGGTCACTTGTTCAATTACGGCGTTAGCATGTATCTGGATCCGGAGTTCACCGAGTCGGTCATGCTCAACGCCGATAAGGTGACCCCGTGGACCATCATCAAAGAATCCCTGCGTCAGGGTCGGCTTGGACCTTCGCGTGACAATCGTGCACTGTTTCGCGGTATCCATGATGGGCGCTACAAATTCGCACGATATTTTGCACCGAGCAATCACCATACTCCGACGGATATGGCCATGCTGGTCAGCAATAATGATCTCGAGCTGTATGACCTTCACAGCGATCCGGACGAGCTGAATAATCTGGCCACAGATCCCCAGGCTTATCGAGGGCTGATAGGGAACCTGAACGCACGGCTCAATGATCTGGTAGCGCTGGAGGTTGGAGTGGACGACGGACGAGAGCACCCAGGCCCTGCGTTTCTTTACAACTGATCGACCGAACGCTGGCCGACCAACCTGGGCTGGCAGCGTTTGCAAATTTTGCTGTTCGGTTTCTTCCACTGGGCAGGCTTGGTGACCGACGGTTCCGTAACGTGCCGAGGTCTGAAAACGTCCGTCCCGCAGATTCGACCGGTAAATATCGACAATGTTGGCTAATGTCTCGGCCACGTGGATAATACCGCCCCATCTTGCCCGTTTGCTCTTTAGAAGGATCTTGTCATGTTGCGCCGTCGTCTTGTAGTGATGCTGCTGCTATTCATTGTTGTTGTGGCGGCGCTGGCCGCCTACAAGGGACTGTCGATCAAGCAACAGATAGCGATGTTTACGGCACCGAAACCGCCGATTCAGATCGCGGCGGCTGAGGCTCAGACGGTTGACTGGCAAACCCGGCTGCCCGCCATCGGGTCGCTGACCGCTGCGCTGGGTGTGGAAATGACCACGGAGGTCAACGGCACCGTGTCCCAGGTGTCGTTCGAGTCTGGCCAGCAGGTTGAGGCGGGCCAGCCTTTGCTGATGATGAGCAGCGGCGTGGAAGAAGCCAGTCTGAAAACGGTAGAAGCCCAGGCGAATCTGGCTCGGCTGGAATTTTCCCGGCAGCAGGACCTGCTCAAGCGTCAAAGCATTTCCCAGAGCCAGTTTGATGAGGCTCGCTCCAACCTGGAGCAGGCCACCGCGCGTGCCGAAGAGCTACGTGCCATTTTGCAGAAGAAACGCGTCACGGCACCTTTTGCCGGGCGTATCGGCATTCGCCAGGTTGATCCTGGCGACTATGTATCTCCCGGTACGAGCATCGCCACGCTGCAGAACCTGTCCAGCCTTTTCGTCGACTTCTTCATGCCGGAACAGTTCTATCCGCAGCTTGCGTTAGGCCAGCAGATCAACGTGAGGGTTGCCGCTTTTCCACAAAAGGTCTTTGTCGGCAGCATTGTGGCGATAAACCCCAAGGTCGAAGCCAGCACGCGGAATCTGCAGGTCCGGGCCATGGTTGAAAACCCGAATGAGCAATTGCTGCCCGGCATGTTCGCCGAGCTGGAAGTAGTTATGCCGGAGCAGAGCGAGCAGGTCGTGGTGCCTGAGACGGCAGTCAATTTCACTCTTTATGGCAATTCCGTCTATGTGATCAAGCCGCGGCAAGACGACTCCGGCACGGTCGTGACTGACGAATCAGGCGAGCCCATTCTGGAGGTCGAACGGCGCTTCGTCGAGACAGGGCCAAGGCGCGACGGCCAGGTTGTTGTAGCGAAAGGGCTGGATGCCGGCGACCAGGTTGTTACTGCAGGCCAGCTCAAGCTCGACAGTGGCGCACGCGTAGCCGTCAATAACAGCAATCCCCTGTAAGGCGGCTCCAGCATGGCTTTCACTGATCACTTCATCCGCCGCCCGGTTCTTGCGACCGTGGTGAGTCTGTTAATCGTTTTGCTCGGTCTGCAAGCTTTCAGCAGCCTGACTATCCGCCAGTATCCGCAGCTGGAAAATGCGTTGATAACGGTGACCACCGCCTATCCCGGGGCTAACGCGGAGGTTATCCAGGGCTATATCACCCAGCCGATCCAGCAGAGTCTGGCCAGCGCCGACGGCGTGGATTACATAAGCTCCGTCAGCCGCCAGAACTTTTCGGTGATTCAGGTCTACGCCCGCTTGGGCGCCGACACCGATCGCCTGTTCACCGACATCATGTCGAAAACCGCCGAGGTCCGAAATCAGCTGCCGCCCCAGGCACAAGAGCCGGTCATCAGTCGTCAGGCGGCCGATTCAACGGCGCTGATGTATATCAGCTTCTTCAGCGAAACGCTGAGCAATCCACAGATCACCGATTATCTGTCGCGCGTCGTGCAGCCACGGCTGGCCACGCTCCCTGGCATTGCCGAAGCGGAAATCATGGGACGCCAGACGTTTGCCATGCGGCTCTGGCTGGATCCTGTCCGTATGGGCGCCCTGGGTGTTACCGCAGCGGACGTGAATCAGGCGGTTCGCCAGTACAACTATCTGGCCGCTGCCGGCGAGACGAAGGGCGAATACGTTGTCACCAGTGTCAGCGCCTCTACCGACCTGCAGGATCCTGAAGATTTTGCCAATATACCGGTCAGGACCGACGGTGATTCCCGGGTGCTGATCAAGGACATCGCCCGGGTGGAAATGGGCGCGGAAAGCTATGACTCGATTAGCTATTTCGATGGCATACCCTCGGTGTATATCGGCATTCAGGGCACGCCAGGCGCCAACCCGCTTGATGTGATCAAGGGCGTACGCGCCGCCATGCCTGACGTCGAAAGCCAACTGCCACCGGCTCTGCAAGCCTCGATTGCCTATGATGCCACGCTGTTCATCCAGTCCTCGATTGATGAAGTAATCAAGACGCTGGGCGAAGCGATACTCATCGTCATTGTCGTGGTGTTCCTGTTTCTGGGGTCGTTGCGCTCGGTCATCATTCCGATTGTGACCATTCCGCTTTCAATGATTGGCGTATTGTTTTTCATGCAGTTGATGGGCTATTCGATAAATCTGCTGACCTTGCTAGCACTGGTACTGGCCATCGGATTGGTGGTCGATGACGCCATTGTTGTCGTGGAAAACATTCACCGGCACATTGAGGAAGGTAAATCGCCCTTTGACGCGTCGTTGATTGGCGCGAGGGAAATTGCCATGCCCGTCGTCGCGATGACCGTCACCCTGGCCGCGGTCTACGCGCCAATCGGCTTCCTGGAGGGACTGACAGGCTCGTTGTTCAAGGAGTTTGCCTTTACCCTGGCGGGAGCGGTGATCATCTCCGGGGTTGTCGCGCTGACGCTGTCGCCGATGATGTGTTCGAAGCTTTTGCGTCACGAAGACAATCCGAGCGGTTTTGCCAGCCGCCTGGATAAGCTGTTTGATAACCTCCAGCTACGCTATCGGACCACCCTCACCAGTAGTCTGGATACCAAGGGCGTGACCCTGACGTTCGGCGCTCTGATATTACTGCTGATTCCGCTGTTGTTGATGTTTACCCGCAGTGAGCTGGCACCGGAAGAAGATCAAAGCATCGTGTTTATGCTGGCCAACGCCCCCAAGACTGCCAACCTGGATTATCTGACTCATTACACCGATCAGATAAACGAGACGCTCAAGGGGTTCGATGAGTATGAATCGCAGTTCCAGATCAATGGCATCGACGGTGTTCAAAGTGGGATCGGGGGGTTTTTGCTCAAGCCCTGGGATCAGCGTGAGCGCACCCAGATGGAGATGCTTCCGGAAGTGCAGAAGGCGCTCAACAGCGTTGCCGGGCTGCAGGTTTTTGCCTTTAACCTGCCGTCCTTGCCAGGAACTGGTGGAGGTCTCCCGCTGCAATATGTAATCAATACGCCAAACGATTACGAGAGTCTTCTGCAGGTGACCGAGCGCGTCAAGAAACGGGCTCAGGAAAGCGGCAAGTTCGCCTTTCTGGATATCGATCTGGCATTTGAAAAGCCGGAAGTTACAATTGAGATAGCCCGCGAAAAAGCTGCGCAAATGGGCGTCGCCATGGAAGATATAGGCGTAACGCTGGCTACGCTGCTCGGTGAAGGCGAAATCAACCGGTTTACTATCGACGGTCGCAGTTACAAGGTAATTGCCCAGGTTGAGCGCGCCTATCGTGACAATAGTGGCTGGTTGAATCATTACTATGTGCGCAACGAGACCGGCGAGATGGTGCCCCTCGGCACGCTGATCACCCTTGACGAACGTGCGCGACCTACCCAGCTGAATCAGTTCCAGCAACTCAACGCAGCGCGCATTCAGGGCGTACCCATCGTCAGCATGGGCGAGGCGTTAGCCACTCTCGATGCGATAGCTGCTGAGGAACTGCCGCAGGGCTTCACCGTTGACTATGCAGGCGCAGCACGCCAGTTCAAACAGGAAGGCGCAGCTTTGTTCTTGACCTTTGCGCTGGCGATGGCCCTGATTTATCTGGTCCTCGCGGCACAGTTCGAAAGTTTCCGCGATCCGCTGGTAATTCTGGTGACGGTGCCGCTATCGATCTGCGGCGCGCTGATCCCACTGTTCCTGGGGCTTTCCACCATGAATATTTATACCCAGGTGGGGCTAGTTACGCTGATTGGATTGATCAGCAAACACGGCATTCTGATCGTCGAGTTTGCCAACCAGCTTCAGCGTGACCAGGGCATGTCGGTGCGCGAAGCGGTCGAAGCCTCAGCAGCGATACGTCTGCGTCCGGTACTGATGACCACCGCAGCCATGGTATTCGCCATGATTCCGTTGCTTCTGGCCCAGGGTGCAGGGGCGGTGAGCCGCTTCGATATAGGCATGGTCATTGCCAGTGGCCTGACCGTGGGCACGCTCTTTACCCTGTTCGTACTGCCGGCGGTCTATATTTTGGTCAGTGGCAAGGGCAAGCAGCGGGCCGCCGCCGTAGTTTGATTCTATAACTGGGTGCTGGTGGGTAGGGGCAGGGATGCCCGTTCGGGCGATGGGAAAATTCTTCGATACAAGAACTTGACGTGTGCATGCATATGCACCTAATCTCTCGTCATGACCACACGCGAACAAGCAGCTGCCCAATCCATCGAGGCGTTCAACGCCACGTTTATCAAGGCGTTGACGGAGCCTGCCCGCGCGGCCTTGGTGCGTGAACTGCTGCTGTACGGGCGTCTGGACGTCGGATCGCTGGCAGATAAGGTTCCGCAGGATCGGTCGGTGGTTGCCCGGCATTTGCAGGTGCTTGAGCGGGCAGGAATGGTCCGTTCGATGAAGGAGGGCAGACATACCTTTTACTCCATTGATGGTGATGGCGTGCTGAGACAGCTGGAAGAATTGACAGAGCTGTTCAGGAAACTTGTTCCCGTGTGCTGCCCCACGAAATAAAAACCGTGTATACGAGCGGTTTTTTTTTGGAATAAATATGTGCATATGGGTGCATATATACAAATAAATCGACCGAAGAGGATTTCCCATGAAAGCGCTGTTGTCATTGATTATCCCGCTGAGTTTTGCCTTTATGTGGCTGGTTGAGGCACGCTGGCCGGCTCGCCAGTATGTGTCGGTCAAAGCCTGGCATCTGATCGGAGCCGTCTTTTTTATCGGGGTAATGCTTGTTGCCAGTGCCACGCCGTTTGTATGGGCCAAGGTGGGTCTGAGTTCTCTGCAGGTTTTCGATCTGAGTGGGCTAGGGTGGTGGGGCTATCCAGTCGGATTGCTGCTGACCACGGGTATCGCCTATTGGTGGCACCGGGCAGAACATCGTTTTGATCTGCTCTGGCGCGTCACTCACCAACTGCACCATAGCGCCTTGCGTGTCGACATTCCGGGTGCGTTCTATACGCATCCGCTGGAGGTCGTGGTCAAGTCGACGCTGGGCATCCTGGTTGGAACGGTCCTGCTGGGCCTGATGCCACTGGCTGCGGCGACAGTCTCGCTGACGGTTGCATTTATCAGCCTGTTTCAACACTGGAACATCGCTACGCCCCGTTGGCTGGGCTGGTTTGTACCACGCCCCGAGATGCATGGCCTGCATCACGAATACAACGTTCACGCCCGCAATTACGCGGAGCTGCCGTTATGGGACATGCTGTTCGGTACTTACTCAAATCCGGACAGCTTCACCGGCCGTGTCGGATTCGATGTTGAACCGTCTGGCCGCATCATTGATATGCTGCTGATGCGTGACGTCAATCGAACGCCTGCGCAATCAGACTCGGTACCTGATCACCTACGCGAGCCCAGTCCGCCGGCATGAGGTGACAGCGAGGCCGCAGTCTGGATCGGATTAGCTTTTCCTTGACTCATATGAACGGCATTGGCGGACAAAGGCGGCTTCGTGGACCTTTGCCGCCGCTGTCAGATCGGCTGGGTTCATCCTTCGAATAACGACTTTTTGAGTAGCGTCTTGCACGGGTTCCCTCCTGACGGGGCCAAGATTGTTGCAATGTCGAATATACAATGCATAATCACTATTTCAAGTGAAAATGCATTGGATATTTTACATGGGCGTCGAAGAGCTAGGCCAGAGCATCAAGCAACTGCGTAAGGAGCGCAAGCTCACTCAGGATGAGCTGGCGAGCCAGATCGGCATCAGCCGGGCCACGCTGTCGGGGATCGAGAATAATACCGTCCTCGAACTGGGCGTGCGCAAATATGAAAAGTTGCTAAACGCTCTGGGACACACGCTGTCTGTGACTGCGATGCCTGGCAGACCCACGTTGAATTCACTGAAAAAGAAGAATTTTGATGAATAACGCCGGTCTGCCAGTTCACGTCTCCAAGCTGCGCACAGGCACGCTGACGCGCGCTCGGGAAGAGGCACGAGACTGTGTTTTTTCTTATCAGGAAGGCATTCGCGATGAATTCGCCGTGTCGCTCACGATGCCCATCCAGCCAGACCCTTATGTGTGGGAGCGGGGCATGCATCCGGTCTTCGACATGAATATGCCAGAGGGACATTTGCGGTTGGCACTGATCAGTATGTTCCGAAAAGCGGTCAAGGGCTTCGACGCCTTCCAGCTACTAAACGTGATCGGACCCTATCAGCTAGGCCGCGTCACGGCTGGCCAAAGCAGTGCACCACCGATGCCGGAAACCTCGGTCAGGGATTTGCTACTGCACGATGGGGCTCAGGATCTGTTCGACGATTTGCTTAGTACCTATGCGGCGTATTCCGGGGTGTCGGGCGTTCAGCCGAAAGTGCTGGTGCGTGATGAGACAGGCGGCGACATAGAGCGGCTTACGCACAAGGGCGCCACCCATATTGTGAAATCCTGGCAGGCTAACGAATTTCCACAGCTTGCGACCAATGAGTATTTTTGTCTGCGCGCCGCTAAACATGCCGGTATTAATGTCGCCAAGTTTGATCTTAGCGCTGGCGGTCGCTTTCTGGTGGTCGAACGGTTTGACGTGAGTGAGACGGGTTATTTGGGATTCGAAGACTTTTGCGTTCTCAATGGGATGGTGACGGATGAGAAGTACGACTCAAGCTACGAAGCCTGCGCGAGGATGGTCAAAGCATACCTGCCGCAGCACAAGATAGCGCACGCGCTGCGCGAGCTGTTCATTAACATTGCGCTGTCGGCTGCAATTCAAAACGGGGACGCCCATCTGAAGAATTTCGGCCTGCTCTATGATCATGCTGGCGCTGATGCGGATATCGATCTCGCGCCCGCGTTTGATCTAATTACCACGACAGCATACAAACAGCGCGACATCATGGCTTTGAGCCTGGCTGGCTCGAAGAACTGGCCAAAGCACAAGCTGCTGTATCAGTTTGGCAGGATCGCGTGCGGTTTAACCGACTCGCAAGTTACGCTTGCGCTGGAACAGGTAGCCGATGGGATCAGCAAGGCGGCCGTAGAGCTACGCGAACATATCGAGCACAACGAGCAGTTCAAAGTCATTGGTGAACGCATGCTGGCCGCGTGGGATTGGGGAACTATGCGCTGCCTGGCGGATGATAAACGCCCGCGCACCAATGCCTAACGAGACCAGCGCCTCTTTCTTATGGTAATACCAGACCATTGGCTGTTTTATGCAACCGACGCAGATGCTCACCCAACTGTTTGATATTGCGCTCGCCGTTCTCCAGCTCTTGCTGACGCTCATTGCTCAGCAGCCGGAGCAGCCGTTGGTCCAGGGATTCGGCCAGGTCCAGCAGACGCTGTTGACGCACGCCGCTGACTTGCGCCAGCTGTCGCCGCTCGCTGTGCTGGGGCAGGCCGTAGCCCTCATCCAATAATTCAGCCGGTCGGCTTAGAAAGCCGCTGTTGGTGAGCAGCTTACGCATCAGATCACCTGCTTGTGCAACCTCGGCGTCCTGACTCTGTCTGCCGGAAAGATAGCGCGCCTTTAGTTCCTGCTGCACCACCAATGACTGGCGTCGCTGCGCCGCTTGCTCCAGTAACAGCAGCGCCGCTGCGCTGCGCTGATCGGACTGTTCCAACCATGGTTGGCGCTCATCCGCCGTCAGCGCCAACCAGTCTTCGACCTGTTGCTGCGGCACTTGCAACCGCTCGCGCACCACATTGAACATCAACTGATAACGTTCGCGGAATGAGTCGAAGTAGTAACCCAGGCGCATGGCTTCGCGCCGGTTCTGCAATACCGAGTAATCGGCCAGCCCGTGCGCCTCCAGCCCCTGAAGCAGGCCAGTGGGCGTGATGCTCTCCAGGCCCCGCAGATCCGCACGGTTGCTACCGCTGCGCAGCAATTTGAGGGTTTCCACCGCGCAGTTGTTGGCCAGGAAATAATAGGTACCGTCGTAACTCCAGTGCAGCTCCGCCGCGCGCTCCACCAGCGCCAGTTGCTCCCTGCGGCTCAATCGTAGCGGCACTGACTGCAAGCCTCGCAGCTCCAGCTTGGTATATTCGTCCACCACTTGGGTCAACGGCAGTATGAACAGTCGCGACGGATAGGCGCCGGTCAGGCCGTCCCAGCTGGACAATTGCACGTCGTCGACGAAGGCGCGGAAGGACAGCACCAGGTGATGATCCACATCCAGAAGACACGCCGGGCCGGGCTCTTTTCCGGGTGCGCACATGACCACACGCAGCATGCTGTGTCCCCAGCGGCTGGCCCATTCCTGGTTCGGCTCGGCCAACAGGTAATGCACCTCATAGATACGGTCAGGGTCGAGCGATCCCAGGGCCGGGCGCTCCTTGTCCAGGCTGGCGTTGACGTAGGGATAGCTGTCAGGACAGTCAGCCACCTGTTCAGGCGCCCAACCGAAATGCTTCCGGAAATACGCCCGCAGCGCTGGTCGCCGACAGCCATATTGCGGATCGAGCAGGAAGTACTCCAGATTCACCGCGACGAACTCGCGGGGATTGGTCAGCTCATAGCTGTCCGGGCTGCGCGCCAGTTGACGGTTCACGGTTTCGCGCTGGCCACGCTGACCGATCTGTTCCGGCCAGCCGGCAAGATCAAGCAGACGCGGATCATCGCTGAGCGTGAACTGCCGCTCAGCCTGGCCTCTACATAGCTGTGGCAAACCGATCTTGCCTACGCTGGCTCGCTGTCGCTGGCAATGCAGCAGAAGGCGTCGCTCACTTGGAGACCAATGTTGGCCACGATCATAGAAATGGGTCAGCTCGTGTACCAGGGTCGCCAGCAACTCCCGGCGTAGACTGCTGTGAGCCCGTCCCGCCGGCAGGTCGACATCGGTTCCCGCAACCAGCGCAGGCAGCCAGCGTCGATTGAGCTCGATCCGCCCGTGGAATGTAGCCCGGCCCATGACATCCTCTGGCAGCCTGTCCTTCCAGCGCACCTGAAACTCGCCGTCCAGGCGGTCCGTGAAAAGCGGCGGCAGGACCGCCGCTACGTCATCAAGCAACTGCCAACTGGCCCGCCTTTCCTGGTCCGTTAATCTGTCATTCTCCAGCTGCCACGCCAGCGCGGCATGGGTCTGACTGGCCAGCAACAATGACAGAACGAAAAACAGCAACTGGCAGACACGCGGATGCACCCCCTCTACAGAGAGGGTGGTGCTCGAATGGCGATGGGATGTCACGATCCGGACATGAAGCTGCCCCGGCTCCTTCAAAGCGCGAGGATAGCCTCGGCCAACTGCATGTCGCTCGCTTCAACCTGTGGCGCTTTCTGACGGATATGGATGAGCGCAGCCTCCAGCCGGACACCACGCACATCGCCGCCGCTACCGACGAAGCTGGCCGCATCGTCCCGCGCCTGCAGCACGACCTTGTCGCTGCCGAATGTGGATGCGGTCGCATCACTGGTTGCTTCGACACTGTTGGCCAGCGACGCGCCGATGGTGTCGGTGGTTGCAACGAAGCTGCTGGCAAACGCCGCAGCGGAAAGACCAAAAATACTGATAGCGGCAAGCAGGGAAAGAGGTTTCATGGAAATTCCTTACAACGAATAGACAAACCCGGCAGAACTGAATGATAAGGCATGCCGGGGAAAGAGTTATCAGCTTAGCTTAAAGTGACGTCTAACGCTTTGCTTGCATCTGAATAACGATCATGGAGCCAATCTGGCACCTGTTGGGTTTGCGATTTTCAACCATCGAGAGGAGACGGGAAAGTGGACATTATTATTGGAGCGCTGCTTGGTGCGGTGGTGATGGCTGGCTTGGGTTATCTGCTGGTCCGCCAGCGCGTCAGTTCGGCAGACAACAGGGCCATCGACAACGAAGCCAAGTTCCGGGCTCTGGATCGGCAACTGCATGAGAACGAAGCACGTTTTCTGCAATTGAAGAACACCATGGATCTGGAAAATCACGAGAACATGAAGGCGCAGCGAGAAAAGTATCTGAACGAGGGCATCGAGACGGGAAAATCCATCAGTGCAAAGGATCATCAGATCGAAGTTACCAACCTGCGAGCAGAGTTTCGGCAGCAACTGAGCGAGGAGCGTCAGAAAGCCGAGGATAACGGCAAGCGACTGGCCCGCGCGGAATTTGAGTCACAGTCCAAAGCATTTGGTGTGTCTATCAAACCCTATGTGCTGATCGAGAAATCCAATGGCCTGTTGTGGAACGATAGCAAGGCGCAGGTAGGTTACCTGTACCAATTGCTGGTCAACGGCATTCCGGCTTTTCAGCCACATATCGTGATTGAAAAGACGGAAATCGATAGGCAGGCGAATCAACAGAACATCGACAAGCTGGTCGAACTGGCAACCCGTTTTGCCGATGGTGCGGTGAGAACTTATCTGGGCGGCTCGTCCGGGGCGATGCTGGAAATTGGTGAGCCAATTGTTCAGGAAGTGAAAAAGAAGTAGATTTTGGCCCTGATACCCAAGCTGTACATACAACGATTACGGATGCCACGCCATGTCAACCTCCTGTTTCCAAGCTGACTATCACGACCCCGACCACGCCAGCGCCATCGTCCGGCTACTCGACGCTTACGCTCAGGACCCTATGGGTGGCGGCGAGCCACTGTCAGAAGAAGTCAAGCTTACGCTCGCTGGCAAACTCGCTGCCTTGCCGCATGCCTTCAGTGTGCTCTGCTATGTGGATGGTCAGCCCGCGGGCCTGGTGAACTGCTTTGAAGGCTTCTCTTCTTTTGTTGCCAGTCCGCTTGTCAATATCCATGACGTAGTGGTGTCGCCAGCGTTTCGTGGGCTGGGTGTCAGTCAGTTGATGCTGGCAGAGGTAGAGCGAATCGCCATAGAGCGGGGATGCTGCAAGTTGACCTTGGAGGTTTTGGAAGGTAACCGGGTGGCGCAGGGGGCCTATGAAAAATGCGGGTTTTCCGGGTATCAGTTGGACCCGGCGATGGGGCATGCGATGTTCTGGCAAAAAAGTTTATGACCCAGGGCTTCACCTCGTCATCAGAGGTGAAGCCGACGTTACAGGCTAGTAATCTTCCACAGCAGTAGACCTGGTGTAACGGCTATAAGCTGAATTCAGCGCATCGACTATACGTTGTGCTTCGAGGGCTTTTTTCGAGACGATAAATGCCAGGGGCCATTCATTAAGCGGATGTGATTCCAGGCCCGGCAGCGGATTTTTCTTGAGGGCCTCCGTTGTCGGGTCGGAGAAACTGATCAGATAGTCGCCTCGGTCCCTTTGCAACAGTTCCAGCCCCGCGGAATGGGTTGGGGCGATGATGGGCTGCCGACTGTTACTCCGCAGGATGTTGTCAATCTCTCCCAAATAAGTGTATCCACGGATGAGGATCAACTGGGCGTTGTTCAGGTCCGCTCGGCTGGAATGCTGTCGGGTGGCGCCGTTGTAATACGCAGAAAGACGGATTCTTATATCGAGCGGTCTGGTTTCCAGTGTGAATTCGCCTACCGCCGGTATTCCTGCCGAGCTTGGCCACAGATCGATTTCGCCTGTTCCAAGGAGATAGTGGATGCGCTTGACGGGATACTCCCGCCATGTGATTTCCATGCCGCTATCGGCAGCAAGCTTGTTCGCCAGTTCTATGAGTTTTCCGGCGGGCTTGCCCTGTGCGTCTGTGTAAGTAATCGGCGGAAAGCTGATATAGGCCGCATTAAGAACACGTGGCTCGTCTGCAGCGTAAGTCAGGCAGGGGGCTATAGTTGCCAGCAAGCAGAGCCACAGAAAGTCGAGTCTGCAAAAAAACTCTTTCATTTTTATTGTCAGCCTGCGATGTATTTGGAACGTGCAGTATTTGTGACTTTAACCAGTTAGAAACAACGACTCCACCGTTTTCGCCGTCCCTAAAGCCGGTCGTGGGATTTCCGCCCGACCAGCTGCAGCGAACTGCGTCACATAATTGACAGAATTATTGTACCTGGAGCGTATGCGTTCCTTATTCTGACGCGCATGGAATGGCGCCGCGCATACTGCGCAGTGCTAGCGATACAACGGGAACGGATATGGGTTCTAAACGAGTTCTGGTAGTCGACGATTCCCGCTCGGCACGCCTCGTCTTGAAACGCCAGCTGAAACAGCATGGGATCGCAGTAGATGAGGTGGAGTCAGCGGAAGACGCGCTCCAATATTTGCTTCATAACAAGCCGCACGCAATTTTCATGGACCACACCATGCCAGGGCTGGACGGTTTGCAAGCCCTGCGCATCATCAAGGGTAATCCAGCCACCGGTCTTATCCCGATCATGATGTACACCTCCAAGGACGGAGGAGGAGTTTACGTAGGGCAGGCTCGCGCGCTCGGTGCGGTAGGTGTTCTGCCCAAGGGCGCTGAATCGGCGGATATGGAAGCGGTGCTCAATTCCATGCATCTGTTGGATTCGGACGAAGAATCCGAGCCGGTCCATGCTGTTCAGGTGCTTCCCGCTGCGGTGTCGCCCGAGCTCGACGACCTGGCGCGCGAGTCTGCAGACGAGGCAATGATCCGTCTTCTGAAGCCCCACCTGGACGCACAGGCCCGGCGGTTGCACTCGAGCTTCAAGGCCGAGCTGCGCGTTCTGGCTGCGAGTCTTCAACCGCCCCAAACCAAAGCGGTTCAACGTCGTTGGACGACCGTTCTGGCTGGTCTGGTTGCTGGCGTCCTGATGACCACCGGGACCTACAAAGTGCTTCTGGCGGACTCGAGAGACGTTGTCTCGCCGCCGGTTGCAGAACTGAAAGTGACCGATTTCAGTGCAGGGCAGGGTGGATTGTCACTGGCCTCCGTTACGCAACCAGGCACGGGTAGCGGACGCGGGAAGGTGGCTGATCTGCGTTCTCTGGAATGGGCGCTCAATCAGGACGGCCGTTTCGCTTTTGCCGACACTCCCTTCGATGATCGCCGTCTGAGTTTCGTCAACGAACTGATACTGCACCTGGACCGTGAAGGATTCGAGGGCGTAGTCCATATGACCGCCCACGCGGGAAAATTCTGCATGATCCAGGACGGCGAGGGCATCATGACACTCGCGCCCGACGATCTTCCTGTAACCGAATGCGAGGACTTCGGGATGGAAATGGCTCGCTTGCACGATGCCCAGGCGCTCCAGTCCCAGGCTTTCGCCGATCTGACCAGCCAGGCACCTCTGCTGGAGGATAGTGGTATTCGTCTCGTGGCCGAACCAGCAATAGAGCAGATCCCACGCATCGAATATCCGAAGCTGGATGAGGAACTACTCGCCGGAGAATGGAACGCCATAGCGCGCGAGAATCAACGGATCGAAGTGAAATTGGTGCCTTAGAGCAGAGCTGGAAGTGGCGTTACGGTTTTCTAGGGGTTGGAGTTTTGCTTCCCTCGTCGAACCAGTTACCCAAGTGGATTTTGCCCTTGCCAGATGCGGTTTTGGGCTTCTTCGGTTTTTTCGGCTTCTTGATAATTTGCCCACCAAGCTTGGTGACCGGCACCCGGTGATCCGGAATGAAGGTCGGCTCGTCATCCCGAGGCAATACTTGCTGAATCAGCGTTTCAATTGCGGCCAATTGGTCGACCTCGTCAGCGCTGACCAGTGAAACAGCCTCGCCCGTGGTGCCTGCGCGGCCGGTGCGGCCGATGCGGTGCACGTAATCCTCGGCCACAATCGGCAAATCGAAGTTGACGACCTGGGGTAAATCATCGATATCCAGACCGCGCGCGGCGACGTCGGTGGCGACCAGCACTTGCACTTCGGCAGACTTGAAGCGGGCCAGGGCGCGCAATCGGCTGGGCTGTGGCCGGTCGCCGTGGATCGCGTCAGATGTGATCCCCCGTGCTTCCAGCGTCTCAACCAGTTGATCCACGCCGCTGCGTGTTTTGACGAACACCAATACCTGGCCCCATTGCCGCTGCGATAGCAGATGCAGAAACAGCTCGGTCTTGCGTTTCTTGTCCACCGTGACAACCCACTGCTTGACCGTGCTCGCCGCTGCGTTGCGCGGACTGACCTCAATGCTCAGCGGATCGCGCAGGAGTTCGCCAGCCAGGCCGCGAATGGCCTCGGAGAAGGTCGCGGAGAACAGCAGCGTCTGGCGTTTTTTCGGCAGGGCGGCGAACAATGCGTCCAGCTCATCGGCAAATCCAAGATCCAGCATGCGGTCGGCCTCATCAAGCACCAGGACCTGCAGCTGATTGAATTTCACGGCGTTCTGTCGATACAGATCAAGCAGCCTGCCTGGGGTCGCGACAAGCACATCGACGCCCTTGCGCAGCGCCATCATCTGTGGGTTGATCGATACGCCGCCATACACCGCATAGCTGCGTAACGGCAGGTTTGGCCCGTAGGTAAGAAAACTCTGCAGGACCTGCTCGGCCAGTTCGCGGGTCGGCACCATTATCAGCGCGCGTACCGAGTTGCTCGCTACCGCATGGCCTTCGAGCGTGAGTCGTTGCAGCACCGGCAGGGCAAAGCCGGCGGTTTTACCGGTGCCGGTCTGGGCCGCGGCCATCAGATCGCGGCCTTTTAACACGGCGGGGATGGCTTGGGCCTGGACTGGCGTCGGGATGCTGTATTGAAGGTCATCCAGAGTCCGCAGCAACGGATCGATCAGGCCGAGGGAGGCGAAGGTCATGGAGGAGAACCAATGTGAAAGAGTGGGCGCTAGTTTACCCGTTGGCGCAGGGAGAACAACCGGCTGCAACTGCAATGCATGGCTACCCGCTGACTGGACAGTTTGGCCAGCCTGGATAAGCGCCTCGCCTCAATATAAGGTCGCTTTCTGTCGAGCGGCCAGCCCGGCATCGTATTTTTCGCCGTCTATCTCGCCGCGGGTGAGCGTACTGAGTATTGCCCCCGCAGTCGGGACGTCGGCCCTGGCAGGGTTGGCTCGCTGCTGCCCCCATAACCCTGACCGCTTTACCGCGCGTGCGCATTGGAAGAATACCGTTTCGACGCTGATGACCAGCACGCATTGGGGCTGTTTTCCCGCCACAGCAAACTGCTCCATCAACTCGGGATCGATGCTGATTCTGGCGCGACCTTTTACCCGCAAGGTTTCGCCTACGCCTGGGATCAGAAACAGTAACGAGATACGCGGATCGGAAAGCAGATTGCGCAAGCTGTCTACACGATTATTGCCCCGTCGTTCGGGAAGCAGGAGGGTTTGCTGGTCATGCACCACTACAAAACCCGGCGCATCTCCCCTGGGCGATACGTCCAGGCCGTTCGCTCCGCTGGTAGCTAAAACGGCAAAAGGGGAAGCAGCGATCATCGCCTGGTAATGGGGATGAATGAAGCTCACCTCCTTTTTGGCGGACGCTTCGCTAACTGTCCCGAACAAACCGGTTAATTGTTCAAGGGTGTCGATATTGTATCTCGGCTTGATCTCGGGCACTGGGCAGCCTCGGTCGGTTTTCTGCTTACTATGGATGACTGGCTGCCCTGACGCTACCGCAACATGCTGCCGCTGTTTATGAAGGAGTGGGCGCGTTTTGCTCAATCAACCCTTGCTGCTTGGCTGCATTCCAGAACTCACCGGGTACCCGCGCTGACATCGAGGCTACGTTCTCGCGCACGTGTTCCGGCCTGCTCGCACCGTGGAGCACCGATGCGACAACAGCAGGCGCATTGCAAAATTGCAGGGCTGCGGTGCGCAGGTCGACATTGTGTTCGCCGGCCAGCTTGCGATACTGCTCGCGCTTCTGGCGGATCTCGTCCGGTACGTCCTTGCTGTAGTTGTAATACTCGTTGCCGGCCAGGTAGCCAGAATTCAACGGGGCGCCGAGCACAAAGGAAACATCACGCTGTTCAGCCAGGGGAAACAGGTTGTTGAGCGCATCATCGTGCTTGAGCAGTGAGTACTGGGTCGCCAGAAGAATGATATCCGGATCAGATTGTTCAATAGCGCCGCGTGCAGGTGGAAGGGTGTTAACTCCCATCCCCCAGCCCTTGATCAGGCCTTCCTCGCGCATTTTTACCAGCTCGGGCATCGCGCCCTTTACGGCCACGTCGAAATATTCTTTCCAGTTGTCGCTAATGTCTTCATTGTCTGGCGACAGGTCATGGATGAATACCATGTCCAGGTTGGGAACGCCCATCCGTTGCAAGCTGTCCTCAATGGATCGCCGGGTGGCTGAGGCGCTGTAGTCATATTCGTAGGCGAAGTGGTTCACGCCCTTCCAGTTGTCGTGGGAATAGCCGGGTTCGGGCTTCAGCAGGCGCCCGGTCTTGGAAGAGGCCACGTAGGCATCATGCTCACGCGACGAGAGCAGCATGGCGTGCCGGCGCTCACTGAGCCCCAGCCCGTACCACGGCGACGTGTCATAGTAGCGAATCCCTTGATCCCAGGCCTCATGCAGCAGCCCAAGTGCTTCTCTTTCCGACATCTCCCGGCGCGAATCGCCCAGCCCGATCGCGCCGCCCAGGCCAACGCGATGGGACGGCCGATAGCGTTTGTGATCGCCAGAATTCATTGGCAGCTCACCGGGTGATGATGCTTGAGCAGGCGCTGCCTGCGTTTGTGCCTGCGCCAATAAGGGTGTCAGGGCGAGCCCGGCACTGCTGATCGCGACAGTGGAAAGAAAGGTTCTTCGTTGCATGCTGCACCTCCGAGGGGAATCTGGCAGGAAAAAACTGTATGGGTCAACGGCCTGAACAGCACGCTATCCTTTTATGACGAGGCTCATCGCTATGGGTTCAATGCCAAGCGGCTGCCCCGGTCTGAGCGGAAAACGGATCGGCTCAGGTAATGTTCAGTGTGTTGGCGAAGCCTTCGCAAACCTTTCAACCGCCGCTGTTTCGTGTTTTCCTTATCGGGCCGGTTTCGAACTCCCGCACCGGCCGGTGGTCACTTCCATGAGACCCGGAAACCTGGACGGACGAGCACATCATGCTGACGCGGCAATACAGATCTACCCTGCAACTGGCAGTTCTCCTTCTGATGACCTCGCTCCTTGCGGGTTGTGGGATCAATAACATTCCCCGCTATGACGAACAGGTCAAATCGGCCTGGTCCCAGGTGGAAAACCAGTACCAGCGACGTGCCGACTTGATCCCCAATCTGGTGGAAACGGTCAAGGGCTTTGCTCGCCAGGAGCAGGAAACCCTGACGGCGGTGACAGAAGCGCGCTCAAGAGCGACCTCGATCCAGATCACCGCTGATGATCTCAACGATCCGGAAAAGCTGCGGCAGTTCGAGCAGGCGCAGAGCCAGTTGACTGGCGCTCTGAGTCGATTGATGGCGGTATCGGAGCGCTATCCTGATCTGAAATCCAACCAGAACTTCCTCGCCTTGCAATCCCAATTGGAGGGGACCGAAAATCGCATAGCGGTCGCCCGCCGTGACTTTATTGCAGCGGTAGAGCAATACAACACCGAGATCCGAACCTTCCCAGGCCGTATCTGGCACTCGCTGATGTACGGCGACATGCCGCTGCGCGAGAACTTTGAGGCGACAACCGAGAACGCCGATCAGGCACCTAGCGTGCAGTTCGAATGAAGATGCACCTTTCCCTGATCCTCGGATTACTGGTTTGGGCCACTGGGCTGGCCGCTCAGGAGGACACCGCCGAAGGGCCAGTCATACCCGAGTTGACCGGCCGTGTAGTCGATCAGGCCGAGATGCTTTCCACCCAGGCCGAAGCCCAACTGACGCAGATGCTTGCTGGCCATGAACAGGCAACCAGCGAACAGGTAGTAGTGGTTACCGTGCCCAGCTTGCAAGGGCGCAGCATTGAGGAGTTCGGCGTTGAGGTGGGCCGTGAATGGGGCATCGGCCAGGAGGGCGAAGATAACGGCGCTCTGCTGATCGTGGCCCGGGATGACCGCAGGCTGCGCATCGAGGTGGGTTATGGTCTGGAAGGGCGGCTGACCGATGCCCAGTCGTCGGTAATCATCAACGGGATCATCACTCCCGCCTTTCAGCAGGGCAACTTCGAGCAGGGAATCGTCGAAGGTGCGGCCGCGATGATCCAGGTGCTTGGTGGAGACCCTTTGCGGACAGCCGCTGGCAGGCCGGTCGCCCAGCAACCTGAACAGCCCCCCGCCGGTATATTTGCCCTGTTGTTTCTGGTTGTGATGTTTTTGATTGGTGGAGGCCGACGCGGTGGCCGTGGTGGTTTCGGCAGGGCTCTGCTAGCCGGTGCATTGCTTGGCGGCATGGGTGGTCGAGGCGGTGGAATGGGAGGCGGCGGCGGTTTCGGCGGCGGTGGCGGCGGATTTGGTGGCGGCGGTGCCTCGGGCGGCTGGTGAACTCAATTATGGATAAGCAATGACTCTTCTGACTGAAAGCGAGCAGCAACAGGTAGCCGATGCGATTGACCGTATCGAGCGAGACACCGATGCCGAGGTGGTGACGGTGCTTGCCGCCCAAGCCGACGATTACCAGTATATTCCCTTGCTGTGGGCCAGCCTGGTTTCTTTGATATTACCTGGGGCGCTGCTTTTTTACCCCGACTGGATGGGCGCGGGGCAATTGCTGCTGGTGCAATGGGTGACCTTTATCGTGCTGGCTCTGATATTTCGTATCCCCAAGGTAACTACCCGACTCATCCCCCGTGCGGTGAGGCACTGGCGGGCCAGTAATCTGGCGCGACGCCAGTTCATCGAGCTTGATCTGCATCACACCGAGGGTGATACAGGCATGCTGATCTTCGTCTCCGAAGCCGAACGCTACGTGGAGATTCTGGTGGACCGCGGCATTTCCAGCCGGATCAACGATGCAGTCTGGGCCTCCATCGTGACGAATTTCACTGCCGAGGTTCGTCAGGGCAGGACGCTTGAGGGCTTTCTGGCGTGCATCGACGCCTGCGGGACCCAACTGCAGCAACACTTGCCGGCGACCCATGAGCGCAATGAATTGCCCAACAGGTTAGTGGTAATAGACTGATCCCGCCCAGATGCCCCAGCTCAGCCTGGGGCATCTCCATCATTATGGATTCCGCATAAAGTATGCCGTGATTCGGCCGATAGATAGGACGTATGCGCTAGGGACGGAGCGTACGTCCTGTTATTGGAAGGCGGCGTGATGCATGCCAACTATCGATAACGCCATAGCGCATCACCTTTATCGGGGTTCTAAAAATGTTCAGCCTGTTCCGCAACCTGGGTTTTCGTTGGAAACTGACCCTGCCCCTTGGCGTGCTGTTTGGTCTTTTCTGTACGCTAGGTGTTGTTTCCTATATGGCTGTTGTCGGCCTCTCCGGGCGGCTTGACCAGTTTTCATCCAATTTGCTGCCCCAGGCCACCAACCTGCTGGAAGCTGATCGTGATCTTTATCAGGCACTGGTTGCGGAAAGAACACTGGTGCAAGGCGCTGCCAGGAATCAATTTGCCGAGCTGGACGCTGAGCACAAGGCCAATATGCAGCAGGCGCTTGATCGGGTGAGCGTGTACGCCGATTCGACCGACTCGAGGGAGGGCAAGGCAATGGCCGAGCGTTTCAACGGGGCTTTCAGTACCTGGAAACGTTCCAGCGACGAAGTGGTGCAACTGGTCCGGAGTGGTTCTGAAGCAGAAGTGCAACGTGGCCGCGAACTGAGCTTTGGTCGATCCTTCGAGCTGTTCAGCCAGGCTCGTAATCTGATCGATCAGATGACCCAGCAGGTGGACGCACAGGTGGCGGTTGAAGCGGCAGCGGCCGAGGCGGCAGCGAAGAGCGACGGCACAATGGTAACCAGCGTGGCCCTGATAGGCCTGGTGGTGTGCGTTCTGATGATCCTGATCTTCCCCGGCCTGGTTCTGAAGCCATTGCAGAACATACTGGCCCGCATACGTGATATTGCCGATGGCGAGGGCGATCTGACCAAGCGTATCGAGGTAACTTCAACTGATGAGATTGGTCAGTTGGGCATCAGCTTCAATCAGTTCCTCGGGCAGTTGCAGACGCTGATTCAACAAGTGGCTGATTCTACCCTGCAGGTAGCTGCTGCTTCTGGCCAGATGACCGCCATCGCGGCTCGCCAGGATCGATTGATCAACGAGCAATACGCCGCAATCGATCAGGTCAGTACGGCGGCCACAGAAATGACCGCGGCGATCCACGAAGTGGCTGATAATGCTCATTGCACTGCGGATGCAGCCAAGCAGGCTGATCAACAGGGGCATGCTGCGTCTGAAGTGGTAGGAGAAACCATGAATGCGCTTCGCCGGCTGGCATCCGATGTGGAAGAAGCCGCTGGCGTGATCAATGTGCTGGAGCGGGATAGCGACAAGATCGGCGGCGTGCTGAGCGTCATTCAGGCGATAGCCGAACAGACCAACCTGCTGGCGCTAAACGCCGCCATTGAGGCCGCCCGTGCCGGCGAACAGGGACGTGGCTTTGCGGTGGTGGCGGATGAAGTGCGGGCTCTGGCTGCAAGAACCCAGGCGTCAACGCGCGATATTCAACAGATGATTCAAAGCTTGCAGGCCGGCAGTGGCCAAGCGGTCAGCGTCATGCAACGCGGTGCTGCGCTGGCGGCGCAGAGCGTGGAGCAGGCAGCCGGGGCCGAGCGCTCATTGGGTGAGACGGCGCAATCGGTGGTGCGGATCAACGACATGGCAGCGCAGATTGCCTCTGCCTGTGAAGAGCAGAGCCAGACTACCGAAGAGATCGCGCGCAATATCAGCGGCATCCGGGATCTGTCTAACCAGTCGGCGCAAAGCTCGGAGGAAAGTCGACGGGCGAGCGAGTCCATGGCCAAGTTGGCTGCCGGGCTCCAGCAACAGGTGGGCCGGTTCAGAACCTGATCGGCTAGCGTCGAGCCAGCCAGACGCCATAAACCGAAATGACCAGGCCGAGCATTGCCATAAGGGACAAGGTTTCACCGAACATGGCCCAGGCGATCAGGGCGGTGGTCGGTGGCGTCAGGTAAAACAGGCTGGCTACTTTTACCGCACTGCCGTGGCGGATCATTCGATTCAGCAGGGTGATCGCGCCAATCGACAACACCAGGGTCAACCATAACAGCGCGAAAATGAACTCGCCGGTCCACTGCACCTCGTTGGTCTCGACCAGCCACGCCAGGGCGCCGAGCAGAAAGAGACAAGGCAGGAACTGGATAATTGACCCGGTTAGCAGATCGAACGCTGCGCAGAATCGCTTTTGATACAAAGTGCCGGCAGTGATGCTCAACAAACCGACAATCGCCGGTACGAGCCAATACATCAGTACCGCAAAGGTCACCCCGTCCAGGCTCAGCTTGCTGCCCAGCACCAACAGAACCCCGGTAAGCCCCAAAACCAAACCTATCCACTGGCGACGGCTCACCATTTCTCCGAGCAACAGCCCCGCGAACAGCGCAGTGATCAAGGGCTGAAGACCTACTACCAAGGCGGCTGGCCCGGCAGGCAGGCCCCGGTCGATAGCTACAAATACGCTTCCCAGATAGCCAGCGTGTATTAACAGCCCCGTAACCCCTATGTGCAGAGCCTGCAGCCACGACATAGGCCAGGGCGCGCGCAGAGCTAGCGCAATGGGCGTCATAAGCAAAACCACCAGAACAAAGCGCAGGAACAGAAACGTCAGCGGCTCCGAATAGGGCAGGCCGAACTTCGCTCCAATGAAACCGGTACTCCACAAAAATACAAAGGCGAACGGCAGGATTTTCTGAACATAAGGGGACTGCAACACCATTGGGACCGCCAGGCTGAAATGCGCCGCAATGGGCAGAACGACAGGACTTGGCCCCGCCCGAAGCGAAAAAGCCTAACCGACACAGACGAAACGTACAACGGCGGGAAGCTTTTTGATTGGCCGGGCGTCGGAGCAACGCCCGGCCTGGAGCGCTTGACGCTATTTCAAGCCCATGCAGTTGGCATAGAAAGTGGTGGTTGCCGGCCAGTCAGAGAAGATGCCTATCACGCCTACATTCTGGGCAAGCACATCGATAACGGTGAATACATCACCGTCGTTGTCGATGGCGTCGCTGATGGTCTGGTGATACCACCCGCCACCACTGGCCAGAGGCCCGCTACGCTCCATTGACCAGGCGATCATATCGAGTCCTGCCGCTTGGGCATTCTTCGCATAGTCGGATGGGACGATCTGCTGGTGGCCGTCCAGCGTCAGCATTTTCCATATCGCTGGCGCCAGGACCTGCACTCCCTGGGCCTTCAGGTCTTGCATATAGGCCAGTGAGGTGTTCTGCGGCGTATGCGGCTCTTCGTCCAGGAACACTGCCTGCTGGCCGAACTCGGGCATCTCATTTACCCAGAAAAGCACATCGTCGAGTAAAAAGGACTGCGGCCACACGTCGCGCGGGTGCACCCCTGCCTGAACGTAATCCTCGATCATCTGCCGAGCGTAATCCTGCTGGGTGTATTCGCCTTCGTACGGCATTGGCACTACTGGGGTTTTCAGTTCAGGTGTGAATTTCACTCCCAGCGTTTGCAACAGTTCGATGCTTTCCTGGTGGCTCAACACGGTGCCTCTGCTGGCGTAAAGATCCGTGCGCCAGTTGGCGGTGCCGCCCAGATATTCCTCTGGCGTGGTGGCCATGGGGTTGAACGCATCCATCTTGCCCTCAAGGGTCTTGAATTCCTCCAGGGTTATATCACTGGTGCGACACTCTGCCTGGGCGGACGTGCCACTGGCCAGGTCCGCTGGCACGAAAGGCTGGGTGCATTTTGCGTTGAGCTCAGGGATAGCGACGATATTGGTGGTGGTGTGCAGGTCGTTCTGGGCATGCCGGCAAACCAGCTCCCGGTCCTTGGTAAATGCCACATCGCATTCGACAATACCGGCGCCCATCCGCGCCGCCGCCATATAGGATTCCGCCGTGTGTTCAGGAAACTGTAGCGGTGCGCCGCGGTGGCCGATTGAGAAATCGCTGGGCTTCATCCGACCCGCATTGCAAGCCTGCAACGTTGATTTAAGCGTGCCGTCATCCATGTCCTCTACCAGCCAGAAAGGCCGCGGGCCCAATTGCGTCGCCTGGCGTTTCGCATGCTGCTTCAGAGTCCTGGGCTTCTCGGCTTGCGAGCCTTGTTCAATGGCATGGACGTTGCCAATCGCAAGACTGCTGGCGATGACTAGCGTGACCACAGACGCACGTAAATTCATGACGATTCCCCCTGATAAATGAGTGTAAGTCGAATCATGAGTATTTACGCCCTGCATGACATCGCCGTGACGCTTAGGTGGCAAAACCAGGACGCGAACAATGGCAGAGATCCACGTGATGAACGGCCGCGATGGCTGAACGAAGAAACCCGGCGCCAGGCCGGGTTTCTCTTTGCGGTTTGATTATTTACGGAGTCGGGCCTATTTCTGGGCATCCACCCTCACCAACATACTTCTGCATTACTTTCCATTGTGACTTGTCCTTGCCGGTCTTCTTGTCTGGCTCAATGGACAACTTATGAGTGCCCCATGCTGGGCCCGCCGCAAAGTAAGTCAAGGGAATGCAGTTTTCCTGCAAGTAAGCCATGGTGTTATCCATTGCTTTCAACCATCTTGCATCATTGCCCGGTATGCCGATTTCACCAATATGGCCGCGCTTGTTGTGTTTCTTCAGCCACTTAACAAATGGCTGGACGCGCTTTACACCCACCATCATGTCAAACTTGCTGCCGGGTCCTGATTTGTAAGTTCCGCTGCCATCCGAGTCCAGATAAACATGCGCAGAAAATATCAGGTTATCAATCGGGTCATTCAATGCCAGATACCGGTCTGCGTACCAATGCCAACGACTTGCACTTGAATAGGACATTCCTTCGATCAGAATCGGATGTTCTCTGTCGTAACGGCGAATGCCATTGATGCCATGCTGCGCGGCGGTCGGCCAGTTCTTGTCTGCCGTGCCGTAGGGCTCGTTCATGATGTCGTAACCGTAGAGGCCAGGGTGCTTGCTCCAGCGCTGGGCCATGCGCTCGGTAAGGTTGCGGTAGGCGCTGTACGGTACTTCCTTGCTGCCGATGATCTTGCCACGGTAGCGGGCGTAGTTATGCACATCAAGAATCACCTCGATGTCGTTCTCTGCAGCCTGGTTCAGCATCTTGTCGATAAGACCCGCGTAGGTCGAATCAAAACCTTTATTCAAAGAGGGCTGCAAACGCTCCCACTTAAGTGGGAATCGAATAGTACGAATTCCTTTTTCGCTCCACTTCTGGAAGTAATCCTTCGGCGGGAAGAAGTAGTGCTTGCCATGTACGCCTGGCAAGGTTCCAGGGGTAAATTCGGCGCCAGACACGTTAATGCCGACGAGATCCACAACGTTAGTGCCGGTGGGTATTTTAGTGGTTGTAGCTGCACCTGCAAAGTTAGTTACTGCCAACAAGCCAAACGCAATCGGCGCGAGCCATTTGCGTACTACAGTATTGTTGATTGCCATTGTGGCAATGCTCCTCGATGAGTTTCGATTAACCGGCAAGCCGGGGGATGATCTGCAGTAGGAATCTCCCAGACATATCGAAGTCCTTTCGGCTGTTTGGAACTAACCTTGCGGAGCGCAACTTATCCAATATTGAGAGGAGCGGTCAATCGACTGAATTCGCTGAAACGCGCGAAGGGTGAATTGATCGCCGTAAAAATGACGCTTCACTAACTAGCAGTTTGATATCAACGATATTCAATAGGTCGATTGTTCGATCAGATATTTAATCTGCCTGGCCTTGTACGCCGGTTTACTGGCGTAAACCGACCGCTCGTCGACTTGAAAAATGTCCGTTGTATCCGACGAACGGAAAAGGTATTCAGCGCTATTCAATGGGTGAAAGCCATGCCGGCGGAAAATCGCCATGGCAATATCTGTTCATACACCCGAATTGCCCTGACCAGGTATGGACTATATTGTCATCAAGCGACTTGTCAGAAGGTCAATCGGAGCTCATGCCAGACAAATCATTGCCCGCAAAATCTGATAAACAGTCCATCGACCAATTTATCAATCACGTCCGCACTCTGCCGGCGGTATCGAGCGGGCAGGGCAGACTTGTTTTTGCGCTGGATGCTACCGCCAGCCGAGAGGCTACCTGGGATCAGGCGAGCCATCTGCAGAGCGAGTTGTTCCTGGCCACCAAGGATCTTGGTGGCTTGGCCATACAGCTTTGTTATTACCGCGGTTACAAGGAATTCAAGGCCACGCGATTCGTCACCCAGACCAAACAGCTTCTGCAATTGATGAATGCGGTGAGCTGTCTGGGCGGAATTACCCAGATTGGTCGAGTGCTGGAGCACGCTGTGCGAGAGACGCGCTCTGCGCCGGTCAAGGCTGTGGTATTCATTGGCGATTGCTGCGAAGAATCTGTCGACGAACTGTGCCATGCAGCGGGTGAACTGGGCATGCTCCGCACACCGGTCTTCATGTTTCAGGAGGGCGATGAACCACATGCCAGGGCTGTTTTCCAGCAGGTGAGCAAGCTGTCGGGTGGAGCCTATGTCCCCTTTGATCGCAACAGTCCTCAGGTGTTGAAGGATCTGTTGGCCGCGGTAGCCGTCTATGCATCAGGTGGCGCCAAAGCCTTGAAAGACTATTCGAGCAGGAGTTCCGAGCAAGTGAAGCGACTAACGCAGCAGATCAGATGAGCCAGCCCAATTGATCGCACTCTTTTTCCTGGCGCTAGTGATTGGCTGGGTGGGATGGCTCTGGTTACGCCAGCAACCGCTGCATCAGCGCAAGCCTGCGATGATCAAGCTGCTGATAGCGGCAGTAGTTGTGGCTGTGGCGTTCCTGGCGCTTACCGGGCGTTTTTATCTGGTGCTGGGATTGCTGGCGGGTTTGTTGCCTTTTGCACGGCGTTTGCTGCCCGGCTTGCTCATGGGGCGTCTGTTCCGCGGCATGCGCACACCTGGAGGCGGAGCCAAGCCCAGCCGCGGCAATCGTTCACGGGTTGCGACCGATATCCTGGATATGTCTCTGGATCATGATTCAGGCGACATGGACGGCCGTGTGTTAAAGGGGCCTCTGGCCGGTCAAGCCCTGGCTGATATGAGTGAAGCAGAGTTCCTCGAGCTTTTGCGCTATTGCCGGCAGAACGATGTGGATTCGGCGCGTTTGCTTGAGAGCTACCTTGATCGGCGTTTCGGTGATTCCTGGCGGAATGACGATCAGGATCAGACGGATCACGCCGAACCCGGCGCACGTGGGGGAGGCAACCCCCTGACCGAGCAGGAAGCGCTGGAAATCCTCGGTCTGGAGCTGGGCGCCACCCGTGAAGAAATCATCCAGGCCCATCGCCAGATGATGCAGAAAATGCATCCCGATCGCGGCGGGAGTACCTACCTTGCGGCGCTGATCAACGAGGCCAAAACAGTGCTCCTGCGCTAGTGCAGCTGCGCGGGAAAATAGCGGAACTCAGCGTCGCGTTCGGCGGCTCTTGAGGATTTCCAGTATGGTCTCGGAGCCCACAGGCTTGGTGAGATGGTTGTCGAAACCGGCTGCGAGTGCACTTTCCTTATCCTGGGGTTGCCCCCAGCCTGTTATGGCAACCAGCAGCACTTTATCGCCGTCGGGCATGCTCCGGATGGCCTTGGATACCTCGTCGCCGCGCATGCCTGGCATGCCGATATCCAGCAGCGCAACGTCAGGACTAAAGCGCTTATACAGGTTCAGGGCTTCTATTCCGTCAAACGCCAGAACCACCTCATGTCCTTCGAGGCGGAGGATATCCGCAATGGTCTCGGCGATATCGTGATTGTCGTCGGCAACCAGTATCCGGCTATTGCTTGTGGCATGGCTGGGCGGTGCCTCCAGTTCAAATCTTGGCCGCGCCTCATCCTCGGCGGGAAGTCTCACGACAAATGTGGAGCCCTGTCCCGATCCGCTACTGCTCGCCAATACCTGGCCACCATGCAGTTGTGCCAGTTCCCGAGCCAGGGCCAGGCCGATACCCAGGCCGGACTTTATGGCGTCGCTTTGGCCCGACACCTGGGCGAATTTCTCGAAGATGGTGGACAGGTGTTCAGGCGCAATGCCCATGCCGTTGTCCGTCACAGCGATCGAAGCAAACCCGTTTTCGTAGGAGACCTGAACCCGCACGGTTCCGCCCTCAGGCGTGAATTTTGCGGCGTTTGTCAGCAGGTTGGTAACGATCTGTTCCAGGCGCAGGGGATCGCCTTCGACCATCACCGGATTCGACGTGAGGTCCAGGGAAAACGCGTGACGGCGTGCTTCCAGTTTGGGACGCGCGGTTTCCAGCGCTGCGCTGACGATGTCTCTGAGATCCAGCGATTGTTTGCGCAGCGCTAGCTTGCCGAGTGTGATGCGGGAAATATCGAACAGATCATCAAGCAGTAACGCCATGTGAATCACCTGACGCTCGATAATTTGCTGGCTGCGCTGTTTCTGAACGTCGGAAGATGTTGGCGAGCCAAACAACTGGGCCGCCATACGTATCGGTGCCAAGGGATTGCGCAGTTCATGGGCCAGGGTGGCAAGGAACTCATCCTTGCGCCGGTCTGCTTCATGGATGAGCCGTTCCTGACGCTTGCGCTGGGTAATATCTGCAAACCAGACCGCCACCCGCTGCTGGAACGGTGTGGCGACTATGTGCAGCCAGCTCTCCGTATCGTTCTTGCCGTTGTGGGCTTCTATCTCCCGTGATTCGTTGTGCTCTATAACTTCCACGAGCGTGTGGAACGTACGTGATGCGTGCCAGCTCCCGAGAACCTGTCCCAGGGGAGCGTTGGTCAGTTCCTGGACTGAATGATCCAGAAGGGCAGCACCCTTCGGGTTGATGAACTCCCAGAGAAACTCCACTACCTCGCCCGATTCGTCACGCTGTGGTGCAAGAATGCTGAAGGGAATCGATGACGACTCGAGGGCGACCTGAAGCCGCTGTTGCGAGACGCCCGCTTCAGCCTGGATGCTGGCCCGGTCAACAAATACCGCCGCAAGGCCCGCGCAAAGATTGGCAAGATGCTTCTCGCGTGAAGTCGGCTCGCGGGGCTCGCCCATCGGCACGATCAATGCGCCCAGCACGGCACCGCCGCTGCTCTTGATAGCTGTGCTATGTACCGAGCGAAATCCCTCGGTTCTGGCGATCTCGATGAATGGAGTAAAGCGTGGGTCAGTCTCGGTATCGGCGATCACTACCCTGAGTCCTGCAACAATGGCAGAGCCCAGCGTTTCAGCGCTGGTTCCCGTGGCGTTCAACTGCCCCAGGGAGAACGCTGAAAAACCCTGCGCGGCACGTATCTGCAGCGGACCATTATTGTCGCTGAGCAGGACGAGACCGTGGCTGCTGCCATGCAGGCTGCAGAGCACCTGGAGAATTGCCTCGAGTTGTTCTTGCAATCCTGACAGTTGAATCAATTGATTTCCCAGGGATTGTAGCTGCTCAAGATCACTGACCTGTTGGGTCAACTCGTGCTGGGCCTGTTCAAGATTCTGCAGCATGGCGTCCCGTTCAGCTTCGCTTTCCCTTCGCGCCTGACCGGAGGCCAGCAGTGCCAGGCCTACCTCCTGGATTTCTTCGATATCGCTGGAGGGCGCAACGGGGGTCTGGCGTGCGCCGATTGCCTGGGCAGCCAGTCGCAGCTGGTGCATCGGCCTGTTTATTCGGCGGCTGGCAATCAAAGCCGCTGCGATGGCCAGCAAAAGTGACAGCGTCAGGCCGCCCCCATACAGGATGGTGGCCTGTAGCGCACCTGCCTTGACTTCACTGGTGGGTACGCCCGTCGCCACGGTCCATTCAGCCCCCTGCTGCAGGCGCACGAAGGCTGTATGAACGGGAACGCCTTCCATGATTGCCTGTCCCATGCCTTCCTCTGTCGGGTGTGTCCTGAGCAGTTCTGCCAGGGCGGCTGGTGCAGGATCACCGGTGGTTTCGACAGCGGCGTGGGTGTTGCCGATGCGCCTGCCAGTGCCGTCCAGTACGGTTACCATCCAGCCCGTCGGGAGCCGGCGAGTGCTGATGACCCCCAGAATTGCCCGGGGTCTGAGAACAGCGGTTATGACATAGCGAAGCTCTGTTTCACGCATGACCGGTACACGAAGCGGGATACCCCAGTTGCCGCCCGGACCCTTGCCGAGATCGCCTACCTGCCGTTGTTCGCTGGTTACCACATCGGTGAAGCTGTTTACTTCGGCCAGCGGACCTGCGCTGCTCATCGAGGAGGATGAAATGCGGCGGATCACCTGCCCATCAGGCGCGATGAGCAGCAAGGCGTGCCAGTCTGGCACCGAGGGGAGGACCCTCTGGACTAGCCGGGAAAAGCTATCAACATCCCCCGAATCCAGCAGGGGAGAGTGGGAGAGCGCTTCCAGGACGTCGAACGAGCGGTTGAGCTTGATTTCGACAGCGGTGGCAACCAGACGGGTTACTTCAAGGTTCCGCCGTTCGGTCTGGAACTGCTGGTCGTTGATAATCGAAACCAGACCGAGCCCAGCCACGAACGCCAACGGAAGAATTCCAGCCAGAGCGATTGCCAGCAGTCGATTGCGCAACGGTATGGCCCGTTGCCGAGTAGCTTGATCCCGATCCACTATGTTCCGTCCCTGGCCTGGGGAGGTCGCCTGCCGACCCTGCTCATATAATAGGCATCACTATGGCAGACCCCCCAAGGCTGAGCCAGCTATACCAAGCCGATCTGTAGCGAGTGGTCCCCGCGCCGATTCTACCTGCTTTGTGCAGCGCAACGCATCGCCAACTGAATGCTAACTGTCGGGCACAGGTCCTCGGGCTTGGCTGAGGCTAGCCCGAGCGGCTGGCCAGGTTATCCGGACCAAGCTTTTTCTCATAATCGGGACAATAGGTCCCGCCTGCCGCGAGGCAGTGCTCTACCCAGGGCGAGCCCGGTTTGATATCAAACCATTCGTGCGGGCCGGATTTACCGGCTTGTGCCGCCTGATCGTACGACTCAAAGCGCACGGGCAAGTGGTATCCGGCCAGCTCAAGCTCATCAGGCGGTGCCAGTTGGGTTCCAGGCCCATCAGCCAGGCTCCAGCCCTGATCCTGCATTAGAACCACATAAAGACCACGTTCGATAGGTTCTGCCTGACTGTAGTCATTGGTTATGGACAAGGAAAACTCCTCAATTGAAAATCCGATGTTTAGGCGTCGGTGTCTGGTTCGGGGTCTTCTTCGTCCACTTCGAGGTCTTCGCCAAACTCGTCATAGGGACTGGTCTGGCCTGAGCCCGGGCCGGCATCCGGCACCTCAACGGAACCACCCACACCCTGTTCGCCAGGCGTGCCGCCTGCGTCTTCGGCCGGGGATTCATGTATTGCACCGGGGGCATCCTTGTCGTGGTCGTGGGCCATGGCGAAGGGAGCTGTCAGCCCTATCGATGCGAAGGCTGCGGCGGCGGTCAACAGTTTGATGTTGGGCATGTTTCTTTCTCCTGATTTGCATGGATGCAAAACAGTAGACCGGAAAAAGAAATAGCTGTTCATATTCAGGATCAACCGGAGGGGGCTGCCGCTGGCAGATCCCCCTCGGGTGGAGAGGAGCCGCTCAGCTTTCCAGTTGGAAGGTCAGTCCCGCATTTTGCTGCAAGCGGTCGATCAGCAGAGAACCCATTGCGGAGGCAGGGGTCCAAATGCCTCCCGATGCAGCGCCGGGGTTCTTCAACAGGCACACCGCACTTTCGGCGATCATCTTGGAGGTGGAGCCGTAGCCGGGATCCTTGTCTCCCTTGACGCTGGCCAGCAGCGAATGACCCTGGTCGTCGGACCCAGCGAAGAGCACGTCGTAGTATCCATTCTCTCGCTCTTCCCTGGACGGTCCTTCGCCTGGTTGCCGCGGGTCGTTTGCCATGGATTTGTCAGCTGCCACCGCCTTGGCTGTCGCTTCGCCCTTGTCGCCTGGGCCTGTCAGCAGCATCTCGTCATATACAAAGTTTTCGCCATATTCATGCGACAACAGGTAGTTTGAACGGTGGATATTCTTGGTATTGATCGTTGCCATGACAAATGGCGCAGACCAGCTATTCAGTTCTTCGTCATAGATAGGCGCCATGCCAGACGGCTGCTCGGCACCGGTGAACCCCTGCGTCAGGGCAAAAGGGTTGGTCAGCACCTTCAGCATCTCAGGCTTTTTCGCAGCAGCGGCCATGGTGGCCTTGAAGCTGGCCAGGGTACCGCCGGAGAAGGTGCCCTTCATCGCACGAACGCGCCCCTTGATGCGAGGCAGGGGCGCGCCGAACCGTTCTTTGGCTGCCTGTTGCAGGAAATAGGCGCCCAGATCGAAGGGCACCGAATCAAAGCCGCAGGAAAATACGATGCGCGCTCCACTCGCTTTGGCGGTGTCATGGTGCGCTGCGATCATTTCATGCATCCAGGCCGGCTCACCACATAGATCGACGTAATCGGTGCCCGCCTCGGCGCAAGCGGCAACTACATCGGACCCATAAAGTTGATAGGGACCAACCGTGGTCAGCAATACCTTGGTGCGCCCGACCATCGCGTTGATGGAAGCATTGTCGCTGACGTCGGCGACTACTAGCGGCACATCGGCGGGGATGCCCATCTCGTCCCGTACGCTTTGCAGTTTTTCCTGGCTGCGCCCGGCCATCGCCCATCTGACGTCACCATCAACGCCGTATTGCCTATTGAGGTATTCACATACCAGGCGACCGGTATAGCCCGTGGCGCCATATACGATGATTCCAAATTCCCGGTTGGTCGACATCTTCATATCCTCCATACAGTTAGCAGATGATCTCTCTGGAACGCTTGCCACATGGGCTGTTGCCCCGCCTATGCAAGTGTGGCACGTCACAGGCAAGGTTGCAGAGGTGATCCGCCGTCTATCCGCCAGTCTTATTGGCGTATATCAGCCGGAGCTGACCCAACTATTGACGGGCTATTGCCGTGTCACAGGGCGAGCGCCCGAGGCTCTGGCAGCAAATCCGATTCGTCGAGATCTTCGGCAAGCGCTTGCTCCAGCGCAAGGTATTCGACCCGGTTCCGGCCATTCGCCTTGGCAAGGTAAAGCGCTTCATCTGCCTGTTGTATCAGTTGGCAAGGCAGTACGCCTGGCGTTGGCGAAGCCAATGTCGTTACGCCAAGGCTGACAGTGAGCAGTGGAAGATCGGGAGACGCTGGATGCGCCAAGCGAAGCTCGCGGACCGCCTTTCGCAAGCGCTCGGCGATATCCAGTGCGCCGTTTCTGTCAGTATTTGCCAACACGATGGCGAACTCTTCTCCACCGTAGCGCGCCACCAGATGCTCCTTGCGGAACAGGGTACGGCGCAGCGCGCCAGCGACCTGCTGCAAGCACCTGTCGCCGGCTGGGTGGCCGAGCCGGTCGTTATAAAGCTTGAAATGGTCAACATCGCACATGATCAGCGAGAGTGGCTGAAAACGTCGTTTCAGCCGCCGACAGGAGCGGCTCAATACGCTGTCGAGGCGGCGACGGTTGGCAAGTCCGGTCAACATGTCGGTAGTGCTGAGTTCGCTCAGTTTACGATTGGTCAGGGTTAATTCCTGCTCTGTACAATCAATCTCATGGCGAAACAGAAAGGCAATGGCTGCGCAAAGCACCAGAACAGCTGTCGCATTGACCAGGTACATGACCTCCAGAATATCCGAAGGAAGCGGGGTCAGAGCTCTTGCCGGGGTGAACAGGGAATGGCTTGCCAGGAACAGCGCTACGATCACACCCAGCTGGCATACCAGGCGTCGGTCTCGGGCGCGGTCGAAGGCCAGCGCAAGGTAACAGCCAATGGCAAAATAAAACAGCTGCGCCCCTGCGGCAGCACCAACAATCCAGGCCGTGATAAATGCCTGCGCACACGCGTTGGCTAGAAGCACGTTGCGAGCGCCTGTATGGTTGCCACGATGATTGAGCACAACTACCGAAAGGTAAATGACCATGAACAGGAAGTTGAGGGTGATCATGTCGCGATACTGTGCCGGATCATAAAGGCTGTAAAAAGCCTGGTACGGCGCAGTGGCAAGGGCCACCAGAACGCCTACCTGATTGGCCAGAGTGATCTGTCTTCGCAGACGAGGTGCTTTGCCTTGCGTCCCTGATAACCAGAGCCGCCGAGCCAGTTCTATAATCACCAGAATTTCCTCTATTCCGGAGCTGCTCTTTCCCAGTCTTACCAGCGTGCGCATGACGCATTGTCTAAGTACCCACGCTTTCAGATTGGTTCCGGAAGGATATGACTGGCTCAGGGCCATATAGTTCTAAAAATTCTGTCAAGTTAATAGCGTCAATTTTTCGTTCACTAATACGACGCACCAGAATAGGGGGTAGGGATGGGCGAAGAGGTGGTAACAGGCCCATAAAAAAGGGTCCGATGGACCCTTTTGGAAAGCAACGACAAACGCCCTGTTATTCCAGTTCGTCCTCGGTTTCCATTACGTCTTCTTCGTCGGGATAGGTCTTTTTGTATGGACTGGTATGCGTAGAATCATCTACGGGCTCTTCGGAAGCCTCGCCACTGGTAGACGTTTCACTGCCCATGCTGCCCATAGAGGAACCACCTGTTCCAGCGCCAGAGCCCGCACCCATATCAGTTCCAGTGCCCATTCCGCCTTGGGTCCCGGTTTGCGTCGAGGTGGACGTTGAACCAGACGCCCCACCCGCGGCGCCAGCGCTTTGGGCCATTGCGACGGGAGCGAGGCTCAGCGAGGCGACGGCAACTGCAGCGGCCAGCATCTTGAGATTATGCATGTTTGCATCTCCTTCTGATTGAGGCTCTGGAGCGCCCGTTCAACAATCGATCCGTGGACGAGGAGCCTCGTTTGTTAATCGTATGCAACCTTTGTTGCTTTCGGTGTGCACAGCAATAGACCCAAAAACCACTGGTACGTTCAAGTGGTTCAGGCGACAACCCTACCGGCGGGAATCATGGCGTCGGGGATTCGTTCTGCGGTTTTCTGGGAAACGGCGCGCGTTGTGGTCGTCTTTCCAGCCTGCCCTGGGCTGCACGACGATGACCTTGGGGGGCAGGGTTGATCTGCGTCCCAGGTCCCACCGGCTGCGGTTATCATGCCCGGCCCCATAACGCCTGTTATGGGGGTTCTGAAAACGCTGCGAAGGGGGCCCATAGGGCTTGCGGAAATGGTCGTTCGACAGCACGTAGCGGTTGTCCCGCACCCGCAGTTGATAGGCGTGATGCTGCGCCTGATGATGGTCTGAGTGCCTCGGTTGCTGTTTGTGATATTTGTAGCTTGGCGCTGCAACATTGTTGGAGTCGGCCTGAGCGGAGGCGCTGAGCAGCATGGCGGCAATCCCTGCAAAACCAAGATAACGAAATAGTTTCATTTTCTGATCTCTCTCGGGTCTACCTGTGGAACCTCGGATGCGCTGCCATGATTCCTGCAGCGCATGACCGAGCATACGCCAGAACGGAAAGCCAGATGCGTATGTAAAGAGATCTTTACCGACCTTTACATTGCTGGCTTGCAGTCTGATGTGCTCGTCTACGCTAGCCTCCCAGCGTCTGATCCTGTTTCCTGAACCAGGCGAGAGCGTCCTCGAAATGCTGGGGGGCGAAATCCGGCCAGTATTCTTCTCGCACGTAAAAATCCGCGTAGACCGACTGCACCGGAAGGAAGCCGCTAAGGCGGCGGCCACCGCCCCAGCGTACGATCAGATCCAGACGCGAAACCTCGGCAGAGCGCAATTTATCGGTCTTGAGGCCGGCCAGATCCCATTCCCAGCCATAGTTGACCAGCAGGTTGACCTTGATGCCTTCGCCCTGGCGCTGGCGGAACTCCCTGAGTTCCTGGGGAAACTGCGTCGATGTCTCGTCGCCAACTACCAGCAGCGCTGCGCCCCGGCGTGCTACTTCAAAGGCAAATCGCACCGCCGCATCGCTGAATGCTTCCTTTTGCACTGAAGGCCGCTTGGTATTGTCCTGGGTGAAGCAATAGATGGACGCTTCTTCTATACCAAGTGCTTTGCATTGTTCAAAAAGGGTGATGCCGGGAGCGAGCCCATGGAAGTAGCCTGCTTCTTTAGTCATCCCGTGTTCGACCGCCCAGCGGCGATTCCCGTCTGGAATGAAACCGACGTGACGCGGAAGGTTTTTTTTTGTCATTGCTGATCGTGCTCCTGCATGTCGCCATTAAGCCGCGTCGTTGCTTTGTGGGCGGCTATCCTGAAAGTCGCAATCTGAACATCAGATTAGCCGGATTCCAATATGTTCATATTTCTAGCCGGCTTCGCCCAGCGTCATTTTCGCAGCATAAGCGCAGTGCCAGGCGCGCGGCGCCGGAGACTCTCGTAACAAAATGTGAACTTCTACAAGGAAAGAGACTACTAACTCTTTGATTGTCCGCGATATGGTTATTGCACCTGCACCACGAAGCGCCATGTTGTTCGCGTCAATACGCCCGTTTGAATCGTGCCCGAGCACGCTACACAGGAGAAACAAACATGGCAACGTTAAACGATCCTGCCACTACCAATACTGCCAGAACCGATTTTGGCAGAACCGATGTCACCAGCGCCTCCTTTGCCCACAAGCGTGTTTCCTGGGGCGCAGTGTTCGCTGGCGTAGCAATGGCCATCGTCGTGCATATCCTCCTGGGTGTGCTTGGGCTGGCCATAGGCGTCAGCACCATTGATCCATTGACGGAGGGCAATCCCGTAGCCGGTCTTGGTATGGGCTCCGGTATCTATATGGTTGTCAGCGCGCTTATCGCTCTGTTCGTCGGTGGCTTTACCGCTGGCGCGCTGGCGGTGATTCAGGATCGCCGCGACCGCACTTTGCATGGCCTGACAACCTGGGCTGTGGTGACGATTCTGATGTTCATGTTGCTGGGAACGGCTATTGGTCGTGTTGTTGGCGGCACTGCCAGTATGGTCGCGTCCGGCGTTTCGATGGCCGGTGATGCCGTGGCATCAGCTGCCGGGCCCATCACCGACCAGGTGCAGCAGCAACTGGAAGAAGCGAATATTGATCTGGATATCGCCTCCATCCGGCAGGAGGCCCGGCAGTTGACGCGGCAGGCCGAGACACCCGAGATGCGGCCTGCCCAGATTGAGCAGGATGCCGAGCAGGTCGGTGATGTGGTCGCAAATCAGGCCGAGCGCGTTGCCAGAGATCCGCAAGCCGCGAATGATGCGATCCAGGAGGTGTTGGACCGGGTTCAAGGCGCGATGAGCGAGAAAATGAGCGCTGCGGACCGTGAGTCGTTGGTCAACGTTCTGGTGTCACGTACGGATATGAGTGAGCAGGAAGCACAGGAAACCGTACAAAACTGGGAGCAGGCTTACCAGGAAGCCTATCAGACTGCCCAGGAGGAATTGGGTCAGCTGCAACAGGACGCTGAACAGAAGGCCCGGGAATGGGGTGATACTGCCGCGAAAGCCGTTGCCACGGCTGCCTGGTGGACGTTTATTCTCCTTGTGCTGAGCGCTATCGCTGCCGCTATCGGCGCGAATGTCGGCTCCAACCGTCCTGCTGTTGCGGTGCGCGAGCAAGCACATCACTGATAGCCTGGAATGATCTGGCGCGCCGGCGGTCTGGGCGCGCCATTTTTACATAAAGGCCCTAACGGTAGACATGGACATCCTCCTTTATATCGCCTCAGCAACGCTTCTGGCTTTTACCCTATGGGATGTTTTCATAACGGTATTCAGCACCGATGGGGCTGGGCCTTTTACTCGTTTCTGGACGCGACATTTGTGGGCCGGCCTGCTGGCGGTCCATCAGCGAAAACCTATTCACCAGGTGTTGTCTCTGGGCGGGCCATTCGTGCTCCTGGCCAGTATTCTTTTCTGGTATTTCATGATCGGACTGGCGATTTTCATGGCGGTCGCGGCGGATCCTGGCTCGGTAGTGAACGGCACCAGCCGATTACCAGCGAATCTCCAGGAAAAGCTTTACTTTGTCAGCACGACCATCTCCAGTCTTGGGTATGGCGATTGGGTACCGTCCGGACTCCCCTGGACCCTGGTGGGAACGCTATCCACGCTGTTGGCAACGGTTGTTCTGACCGTCTCGCTGTCCTACGTACTCTCGGTGTTAGGCGCGGCGATCAAGAGACGGAGTCTCGCCCAAGGGGTGTTCAGCATGGGCACTTCAGCCCAGGGTATTATCGACGGCGCTCGTCTGGGTGATCCCCAAGACACGCTGAAAAACTACGTGCTGAGCCTATCGTCGGACATTGAACATGTTGCCTTGCAGCATCTGGCCTATCCGGTTCTCAAATACTTTCATGCGGCCAGCGCCGAATTATCGCCGGCGAGGGCAATTCTTTTGCTATCCGATTCCTTTTTTGTGATGGGCGTTGGATCGGAAAGATGCCGCCCGCCACCGGGCGTGACGCGGGTGGTTCAGAGCAGCATCGATCATTTCGTTACGTTCACCAGTACCGATGTGGTGGGCACCAAGACCGAGGGGGCCTATCCGCGTAATTTACTGGCTGCCGCGCAAAGTGTTGGTGTGGTACTGAGCGAGGAGGAGTTCAAGCAGGCGCTGGATGGGTATCTACCGCTTCGTCGCCGGCTTGTCGCTCTCACCCATGAGGACGGGTGGGGTGTATAACTAGGCGGCACTGAGCGTCGCGATGTCGATCACAAAGCGATACTTCACGCCGGAGATTCAGACTATGTCGACAGGCAGCACAGGAGCCAGTTTCACGCTGCGGCGTTCCCGATTCCTTGTTACAACTCGGTTCGTCGCGGTGAGGGCTCAGCTGAATGCAGTATCTGTTGCTTTCAAAGGGGGCGTATCCACAAGCATCATGTCCACCGAACTGGTTTCCAAATATAGATGTTCGGCCCGGTTGCGCCCGTTGGCTTTGGCCAGATACAGCGCTTCGTCGGCACGCTGAAGCAACTGTTCGGGCGACACCTGTGCCGCAGGCGTAGAGAGGGTGGTGGCGCCGACGCTGATGGTTAGCTGGTCGCAGCCATCGCCATCGGCACGGGGCAAGTGCAGGTCGGCGATCGCGTAACGCAGCGCATCGGCTACGCGGCGCGCTCCTTGCTCATCGGTATTGGGCAATACCACCGCGAACTCTTCACCACCGTAGCGTGCAACCAGGTCGCCCTGTCGCGATACGGCGTTGCGCAGCGCATCGGCGACTCGTTGAAGGGCGACATCGCCGGCGATATGACCCAGCTTATCGTTATAGGCCTTGAAAAAATCCACATCGCACATGACCAGTGACAGGGGCTGAAACCTTCGTTGCAATCGAGTGCATGCCTGGGCGAGCAGCTTGTCGAGCTGACGGCGGTTCGCCAGGCCGGTAAGGGTGTCGGTGCTGCTCAGCTCGGACAATCGGTTGTTGTTCAACGTCAGCTCCTGTTCTGCAAGATCGATTTCTCGATGAAACAGAAAGGAAAAGATTGCCGACAGGGTCAAGACACCTAGCGCGCTGACAGCGAACATTACATCCAGCACGTTCTGGGGCAGGGGAGTCAGTGCATTGGTACCGGCGAAGGCAAAGTGGCTGGTAACGAACAGGGCGCCTATTGCTATTGGCTGAACGGCCTGCAGCTTGTTGTTTCCGCGGTCGGATACCAGTGCGATAAAGCTGCCGATGGCAAAATAGAAAAGATGCACCCCGGCTCCGGAGCTGACGAACCAGGTGGCGATGAACGCATGGCTGCACGCATTGCAAAGCATCACCTTGCGAGCCAGAACATGACGTTTACGATGATTGAGGTACACCACTGACAGATACACGGCAATGAAAATCAGGTTGGCGCAGAATAGCCCGAGGTAGGGCCACAAACCGTAGAAGATGAAAAAGATCTGATAGGGCGCGGTAGCGGCAGCAGCAAAAATCCCCACCTGATTGGTGAGGGCAATCTGACGGCGCCAGCGTGCGGGTTCATCCTGTGTGCCCAGTGACCAGAGCCGAGCCAGATAGTTGATCACCAAAAACCTCGTCCTTTTGTTTGCGCTACTTTAGCTGATTTCCCCCTGGGATAGCAGCGCTAGACAGCTTCCAGGCCCGTCCTGACGTGCCAGTTTGATAACCCCTCGGGCCAATGGTCCAGGCTTGTCGAGATCACCGCGGGCAGCTTATTCTCAAAGCTATTGATAAACGGGAGCGACTAGCGTGATGCCTGATCTTTTTATCGCCAACAAGAACTATTCGTCGTGGTCCCTCAGACCATGGGTATTGATGCGTGAGTTGCAGATTGCCTTCAATGAACGCCTGCAGCCGTTTCAGGGCGAGGCCACCGCAGAGGTTTTTCGGCGCTTTTCGCCGAGCGCCAAGGTCCCCTGCCTGGTTGATGGCGAAACGGTGGTCTGGGATTCCCTGGCGATAACCGAATACCTGGCGGAGCAGTATCCTCAGGTGTGGCCCCTGGATACAACCGCGCGGGCCTGGGCACGCTCTGCCAGTGCCGAGATGCATTCGGGCTTCGCCAGCCTGCGCAGCCTCTGCGCCATGAATTGCGGGCTGCGTATCAGGCTGAGCGCGGTGACGCCTGGGCTGCGCGCCGACCTCGACCGGCTGGATCAGCTGTGGACAGAGGGCTTCTCTCGGTTTGGCGGGCCCTATCTGGCGGGCGATTGCTTTACCGCAGTGGATGCTTTCTTCGCTCCGGTAGCCTTCAGAGTGCAGACCTACGGGCTTGTGCTGTCAGCGAATTCCCTGGCTTATGTTTCGACCTTGCTGGCCCTACCGCCCATGCAGGAATGGTACGAGGCGGCGCTGGAGGAATCCTGGCGTGATGACAGTCACGAGCAAGAAGCCAGGCAGGCCGGTGAGATAGTTGACGACGTCCGAACGAGGCCCTGAAACAAGCTAGCCTGATCAGAGCTCCTACTGCGGACCTGGAGGCTTACATGCCTACCCGTGCGCCAATAATCATCTCGCTTATCCAGTTGTGAAGCAGGAACGTATAGGCTTTCTGGCATTCTTCGCTCGACAGTGCGTGATCCGCCCCGTCAATCAGTCTGTGGGTCATCGAATGGGCGGACACAAAGGCTGATCGGTAGCTTACGATGGTCTCGTGCGGCACGAACGCATCCTTTTCCGACTCGACAATCAGCACGTCACCGCCGAATGTCGAGCATGCGGCGAGGGCACGGTTGTCCTCCGGACGCAACTGCTTCATGCGGTAGGCCATGAGCCGTTGGCGATCCAATTGTTCCTTGGGGCTGGTCCATTCCTCATCCCAGTAGATCGCTGGCACTCTTAGCGCCAGCCACTTCACCGGTCGCAGACCACAGACAATGGCGGCCAGATAACCGCCGTAGCTGGTGCCGATCACAGCGATGCTGTTGCAATCCACCGCCGGGTGCCTGGCCAGCTCGTCGTATGCGGCGAGCAGATCGGCAAGGTTATGTTCGCGATTGACGGTCTGCTTTTGAATCAGGGTTTTTTCGTGCCCGCGCATATCGAATGTCAGACAGACGCAACCCAGGCCGGCTATGCCCTTGGCGCGCTCGAGGTCGCGCTGCTGGCTACCGCCCCAGCCGTGGACAAAGAGGATCCCGGGCATCTTGCTTTCCGGCGCCAGAAAGGTTCCGGCAATGTGCTCGTCATTTACTGCAATATCTATCGAGGTTCTATCGGCCGTCATAGGTTTCGACCCTCACATACTTGGTCAGACATCCCGTCTCCTCATCGTTGTCGCTGGACAGCCGCATGGCGCCCACGGGTGGCTTTGCCTGTTCCCCATACAGTTCGATGGAGGAGGCGCGGATGCATTGCAGGGACCCATCGGCTTGGAACGCCTCCAGCGCAGCGATTTCGGCACTGCTGGCTCCGCCGATGCGCCACGACTGCTCGAGAACGCCGGATACCTGTTTGCCTGCACTGTTGATGCCCTGGGCGATATCGTAGTTGCGCCGCGAAATCATTATGTCGGGAAGCGTGTCGAGCGCGGCCTTTTCGTACAGTTGCGCCTGGGTGACGGCCAGACGAATGTCGTCGGGAATGTCGCGCTGGAGCAGATCGTTGTAGTTTCCGCGCGAAACCAGCAGATCGGACCCCCCATAGACCGTCTGATTGCTGTTGTCCCGTGTCAGATTCTGGGTGCCGCAATAGGTCGCCGTGGCGCCGCCGATCCTGATATGCCCCACGCTGTAGGTCGCCACATTCTGCAGGTTTTCTTCCACCACCAATCCCCAGTTGGCCAGTTCTTCGGGGTCTGCTTCGTCTAGATACGCTATCAACTGGTCAAGACTGTCGGCCACAGACTGACCCTTGCCGGCACGCGCCCTGACGGGCTTGATGCGAATGGGCCCGGTGCGAAGCAGTAGCTCACCCGCAACCCTCGCATCGGCCAGACTGAATACCGTGAATCCGCTGAGAACGGCGGAGCTGGCGAGGCGGTAAAAGGCGTCGGGCCAACCGGGTGGCCGGTGGGTCGGTGATTCGACAAGGGGATGTGAAATGGCTTTGGTACCCATGAAGGGCTCGGCTACCAGGCCGCCGAAGAAGTCGTCCTCGGTCTGGATTCCCAGAGCGTCATGTTTTGCGCGGCCCACAAGGGTGTCGGACGGGATGAAATAGAGCTGTTCCTGAGCGTGTTGCGCCTTGGCATACGCACCGAGAAAGGGGATGCCGAGGAGTTTGGCGATGTGCATACCCAGTGCGTTATGCGCAGACAGGTCATGTCTGGAGAGCAGATCGCCTGGTAACAATACGACACCGGTTTTTTTACCGCTGGTCATGGTTGCTCCTCTGGAAGGGCGAAAACGACAAGACTGTCGCCTGGATCGGTTTCAAGTCGCGCATGGCCGCCAGCCGCGACTGCAACATACTGGCGGTCATTGTGCGTGTAGGTCATAGGGGTCGCCTGGCCACCCGCTGGTAGACGGCCCTCCCACAACAGCTCTCCGGTGCGGGTGTTAAAGGCCCGCAGGAAATTGTCCTGTGCAGCCGCAATAAAGGTCAGGCCGCTGCGGGTGTTGACCGACCCACCGAGGTTCGGCGTGCCGATACGCAGCTTGAGCCGGGTAGGGATGCCCATCGGACCTGTGTCATAGCCGGTGCCCAGCGGGTGAGTCCAGAGCAGGCGTCCGGTGCGCAGGTCCGTTGCCGACAGGTAGCCCCAAGGCGGGGCTATGCAGGGCACCCCCAGCGGGGAAAACCACAGGGGCCTGTCTACTGTGTAGGGTGCTCCAGCCTGTGGGTTGATTGGCTGATCCGGGCGCGCGCCACCTTCGCCTATCGTAGCGGGGGATCCCTGCGAAGGCGGGGAAAGCTGGACGCGGTTGGCTAATCGGCTGTTGTTGGTTATCAGAATGGCCTGCTCTGGGTTGACCGACACGCCGCCCCAGTTCAGGCCACCGATCGTCCCGGGAAACAGCAGCGTACCGGCCCCCTTGTCGCTGGGGGGCGTGAAGATGCCTTCGTAACGCATGCGATTGAATTGGATTCTGCAAAACAGCGCGTCCAGAGGAGTCAGGCCGAAGACGTGTGATTCGTCTATCCGTTCGGCCTCGCGGCCCGGCGCGCCGGCGAAATTCGGAAAGGCGGTCGAATGGGGCTGGGTAAGCTCGGTCCAGTCACCATCAACCGTACCCTGAGGCGCGGCACGGCGTTCGATCGGCGTCAGCGGCTCGCCGGTACGGGCATCCAGGACGAATATCGCGCCAGTCTTCGCGCCCTGTATCACTACGCGGCGCGTCTCGCCTTCTATGTCCAGGTCGGTCAGCGTTGGCTGGGCTCCCAGATCGTAGTTCCAGAGGTCATGATCCACGGTGCGGTAATGCCAGCGCGTCGCCCCCGTCTGCGCATCGAGTGCGACCACCGCTGAGGCATATTGCTCTTCCTCGGGAGCGCGGTTTCCGCCCCAGTGATCATTTGTCGAGTTTCCGGTCGCCAGATAAACCAGGCCCAGTGTTTCGTCGGCTGACATCACTGTCCACACAGCCGGTGTGCCGCGTGGCCAGGTCTCGCCCTCCGTCGGTGGTTGCCGGGTAGCTTCGGTACGCCAGGCATCCCAGACCCAAACCAGTTCGCCGGTCGTTGCGTCGTAAGCTCTGGTTACGCCGGAGGGCGCATCACCGCGCTGAATGTTATTGATCTGCTGGCCAACTATGACCAGATCGCCGACTACGACCGGCCCGGAGGTGCCGACTGACAGGCCGGAATCCTGACTTCCCATCCCCTGGCTCAGGTCCACCGTGCCGTTATCCCCGAAATCGGCGCACAACTCACCGGTCTGGGCATCCAGGGCGATCAGTCGACTGTCTACCGTGGCGACCAGTATTCGTTGCGCACAGAGGGCTGCGGTCTCTGTTTCGCGTTGGTGATAACCCAACGTTCGGCAGGCGCCGCTGAATAACAGCTCCATGGCTGCGGTGCTCACCTCAGGGTCAAAATGCCATTGTTGATGGCCGTTGGAAGGGTTCAGGGCAAACACCTGATTGCTGCTGGAACACAGGTACAGGCTGTCATCGATTTTCAGCGGCGTGTTCTGAAAGGCCTGGAATACGCGGTCACCGGGAGCTTCATCACCCGTCTGGAATTCCCAGCGTTTTTTGAGGTTCGCGACGTTGTCTGGAGTAATCATCGCCGCAGTGGAAAATCCTTGCCCGAGATTGGAGCCGCCATAGGCCGTCCATTCTTCCGGACCTCTCCTGGTTGCAGCGCGCCTGAGGGAGTCGTCTCGTTGATCGGCGGTTTCAGCGGGGGCAGGCGATTCATTCTGCACGGTTGGCTGAGTAGCCGCAGGGCTTTGTCCGATCTGCAGCCAGAGGAGGACCCCTGCTGCCAACAGAATGACCGGCACACCGAGTATCAACACGGCACGGCCGAGACCTGACCGGCCGCTGCGCCTGGGGCGCATGAGCAATACCGACACTGTCATGACCAGGAGCAAGACAGTATGTGCGCCGACCCGGCCGGCGAGATCGAATCCCCAGGAATGCATCCAGGCTTTGGAGCTGATCTCCCAAAGTGACCACAGCAGTGTGCCCAGGGCCACCACGGCGAACAACCGAACGCCCAGAACATGGCGCCCACGCAGGATCAGCCAACTGGCCCAGGCGCCTGCCGCGCCGGCAATCAGGTAATAGAACGAGCCCCCCAGAACCGCCAGCCAGGCACCTGGCAACGCCATGCCGATGCTCATTAACAGCGCAATGAAGGCAACCAGGAGGAGGGTCCAGCGGGCAAGAAGTGGGTCGGGTTTCCTTCTTCTCATTTCGACCTCTTGAAGGCGGCATTTGGTTCGATACTGCCGTGCGGCTTCAGCATCCCTATCCCAATATCGACCCCTACTAACGGGCAAAATTCCGTCCGCCTTCCGCTCGCCGAGCGCCTTCAGACCTTTCTGTTACTCAAAAAAACCCGCTAGCCGTTGGTGTTGCCATGCAACCCATTAAAAACGACGGCTTAGTCAAGATCCTGCTTGCTCATCCATGGAATAATCCTCTCGAAAGCACGTTCAATATTTTCTACTGAAGTGGAATAGCTCAACCGGATGGCATTGGTGCAGCTGACGCCAAAGGTTTCGCCGGGGATGGTGCATACGCCGGTTTCTTTCAACAGTCGCAGCGCCACGTTGGTGCCGTTGACGCCTGCAGGCAGCGCGGGAAACATATAGAACGCACCCTCGGGCTTGTAACCGGTGAGATGCGGCGTCTGCTCTACCAGTTCCACCAGACGGTCGCGCCGAACGGTGTATTCACCAAGCATGTGCCCTATAAAGTCTCCACCGCCACGCAAGGCGGCGACCCCGGCCCACTGGCAAGGCGTATTCGCGACGGTGGTGGTAAACATGTGATAGCGGCGCAGCTTTTTGATTGCCGCCTGGCTGGCTATTACCCAACCGACGCGCATACCGGGCATGCTGTAAGTCTTGGAAAAACTGCTAATTACCATCAGGTGATCGAAATCGCAGGAGCAGGCGAGCGCCGAGGGGTATTCCTTGCCGTCGTAGATCAGGTGATCGTAAACCTCATCGCTGATTACCTGGATGCCCCGGTAGGCCGCCTCCTGCAGGATCGCTTCCAGGGTTTCCTTGGGATACACCGTGCCGGTCGGGTTGCTGGGCGAATTGAGCACGATAGCGTAGGTATTCGGCTGAATAGCATCGATCACTTCCTGCGGATCGAGCTGATGGTTGTTTTCCGCTTGAGTGGATATTTCGGTGATCTCTCCGCCGTTCATTCTGATCATCGGCGCATAGAGCATGAAGGCCGGGTCGGGGATGATGAAGTGCCGGCCGGGTGCAGCGACGGCTGTCAGGGCAAGATAGATCGCCTCGGTGGCGCCAGTGGTGATCAGGAAGTTCTCGCTTGTCAGCTTGCGCTGGTATCGCTCGCTGTAATAGGCGGCGAGCGACTCCAGTAGCTCGGGCAGGCCTGCGTCCATGGTGTAGCCAGTCTGTCCCGCTTGCAGGGCTTCGACCGTCGCATCGACAATATGCTTTGGGCAGGGCAGGTCCGGCTGACCAATAGACAAGTGGATAACGTCGTCCATGCTGGCTGCCATATTGACCATTTTCCTGATTCCAGCTATCGGAATGGTCAACAATGCCGGATTCCAGATGGGGTCTTCGGACTCGTACAGGTCAACGTCCAGGCGACTCACAGGCATAAATTCTCCTCAGGAGGCAAAGAGGGGAGGACGGCGGTCCGTCAGGGGAGCGGCTTGCTGATAGGCATAGCCCGCCTGCAATACCAGCGCGTCGTTATATCGTGCACCTACCAGTTGCAGACTTATCGGCAACCCCTGGATATCAAACCCGCAGGGCACAGACAGCCCCGGTTGTCCGGTCATGTTGAAAGGGTAGGTAAAGGGCGTCCAGGTGGGCCAGCGGGTGCTCGGCCAGTCTTCCGGAACCTCGCGCCCGGTCTGGAATGCGGTCAATGGCAATGAGGGTGTCAGCAACAGGTCGTATTTCTGATGGAAGTTCGCCATGCGCTCGCGCAGCGCCATGGACTCGTTCACCGCACCCATGTAGTCGAGCATGCTCAGGCGTGCGGCTTTCTCCGCGACCTTGACCAACTCGGGGTCCATCAACGCCCGCTTCTTGGGCCCAAGGTCTCGCATCGCATTGGCGGCTCCGCCATAGAACAGATGACCAAAGGCCGCTAAAGGATCGCTGAAGCCGGGGTCTACCCGTGCGACATCGGCACCAAGCGCCTCGAAGACTTTGGCGGCTTCAGCCACGGCTGCCTCCACCTCTGGATTCACATCGACGTAGCCAAGGTTGGGGCTGTAAGCAATTTTCAGCCCTTTGATACTGTTTTTGAGGTTGGCCAGATAATCGATGTGGCGGCGGGGCACTGCGTTGGTATCGCGGTGATCCGCCTCGCTGATGACGTTCATCATCAACGCACAGTCCTCTACCGTCCAGGTCATTGGACCCGCATGGGCCAGTGTGCCGAAAGGGCTGGCTGGCCAGTGCGGGACTTCGCCAAACGATGGCTTCAGGCCCACCACGCCGCAGAATGCAGCCGGGATGCGAATCGAGCCGCCAGCATCGGTACCCAGCGCCAGGGGCGCCATGCCCAGGGCCACCGCGACGCCGCTACCGCCGCTGGATCCACCAGCGGTTTTCTCGGGATTCCAGGGATTGTTGGTAGGGCCATTGATGGGGTTGTCGGTAACGCCCTTCCAGCCCAGTTCCGGGGTGGTGGTCTTGCCGATTGGCACATAGCCGTGGCGGGCGAGGGCAGCGGTGGCTGGCGCGGACTTGTTCATTGTGCTGGCCGGATCGACCGTTTTAGAGCCCCGCACGGTTGGCCACATGGGCGTGAGGAACACATCCTTCACCGCCACCGGCACGCCATCGAGCAAGCCCTGAGTACTGCCATTTTGATATCGCTGTTCGGCCTCGCGGGCGAATCCCAGTGTGGTATCACGATCCACCAGGCAGAAGCCGTTGGTATGAGTATCAAGGCGTTCTATCTGGTCCAGCATGGCGCTCGCTGACTCGACCGGTGACAGCGTCCTATTGCGGTACTGCTCCAACAGTTCAACAGCGCTCATCTGCAGTATGTCTTTGGACATGGACTTTCTCCGTTGTGTGGCCATGGGGCCCAGGCGCTTCGAGCTGGTCTGCCCAGCGCTTTGCAGCGCTAGCCTTTTTCAACCAAATTGAACAATGCGTCTCCGCGCTGCCAGCGGGCGAAGTTTTTAACAAACTGCTCGCCAAGAGCCCGCTGCCAGCCAATGAAATCCCCCGCCATATGCGCTGAAATCATGACGTTGGGCATGTCCCATAGCGGATGATCGGCGGGTAGCGGCTCTTCTTCCATCACGTCCAGCGCCGCGCCAGCGATGCGTCCCTGTTGCAGGGCGATAATCAGGTCATCTGTCTTGACGATGGGTCCACGCCCCACATTGATCAGCCGGGCGCCAGGCTTCATGGCGCAAAACGCGCGTTGATCGAACAGACCTTCGGTGTCGGCATTAAGCGGTGCGGTGATCACCACGTAGTCAGCTTCGGGCAGCAGATCGAACAATTGGTCGTTGGTCGCCATGGCATCGAAGCGGCTGTCCTGGCGTTTGCTACGGGTGATGCCGGTCACCTTCATGCCTGCCGCCGAAAGCAGTTGCGCTACTTCGCCGCCAATCGAGCCGGCCCCTACTATCAGAGCCCGGGCCTGGCTGATGAGCTGTGTGTCCCGATGGCGCCACTGGTGCTGACGCTGGAGGGCGAGATTGCCGAGGGTGTCCTTGGCGAACATCAACACGGCGCCGAGCACGTATTCCGCGATGCCTCGATCAAAGACGCCCCGGGCATTGGTAATGGGGATGTTGCTGTCCACCAACCGGGGGAACATCAGCGCATCTACCCCGGCGCTGGTGGCGTGGACCCATTTAACACCGCCTGATTCTGGCCAGCAGCGCTCAAGCATGCCGGTGCGAAAATCAGTGACCACCAGGACGTCTGTTTGCGGTAGCGCGTTGGTCAGCTCCTGTTCCGTGCTGACGGTGCGCACGGTTACGTCCGTTGGCAGCGCTTCAAGACCTGGCAGTCCGCTGTCACCAGGCGCAACCAGGATCAATATCTGAGTCATGCAATGGTCTCCACCGGCGCCTGCTGATAGCACAGATTGCGGCAGCAATCGCAATCGGGCCGTTTAGAAAGAGTAAGGCGATGCGTCATGGCTGCGACTCCTGTCAGTTGGCGCGGGTTGCTTTTGCCGTCCCGCATAGTGCTGGTCGATACAGGACAATGTACTAGTGCGTTCGGCTGGCAATCAACCGGCATCGGCCCTGAGCGTTATCTGTGCAGACGATCTATCACGCTATCGGTGATGGTCTGGCAATTGCGTGTCTGGTCAGGATTGTTGGCCAGGTCTTCGGCCACGGCTTGACGCAGATGCTCGGCCGGGTCGGAAAATCCTAGCCACTCAAGCATCATGGCGGTGGTCAGAAGCATGGCGGCGGGATTGGCCTTGCCCTGTCCGGCAATGTCCGGCGCGCTGCCGTGGGTAGGTTCGAACAGGGCCGGCAGCTCGCGGCTGTCGGGATTGATATTGCAGGAAGGCGCCAGGCCAAGTCCGCCCGACAGCACCGCTGCCAGGTCAGTCAGTATGTCCCCATGCAGGTTGCTCGCCACCACTACGTCAAAGTCCCAGGGGCTCTGGACGAACTTCATGCAGGCGGCGTCCACCAACTGGTGGGTTACGCCGATCTCGGGAAACTCCTGGGCTATTTGTTCAAACACTTCGGTGTATAACTCCCCCCACACAGGCTGGGCGTTGCGCTTGGTTATCAGGCACACCTGGGCCGGTGCGCTACCTTTCTCGGCGCAATAGTAGCTGCGCGTTGTTCCGCGCCGTTGCTGCCGTTGTTGGGCGCGGCGAAAGGCATGGCGCACCAGGCGTTCGGTACCCCGGCGGGTGAAGACTTCCAGCTGTGTTGCGATCTCATAAGGCGTGCCACGATGCAAGCGGCCGCCCTGATTGACATATTCACCTTCGCTGTTTTCCCGGATAACCAGCATATCGACGTCTGCCGCCCGCGGATCGGCCAGATAGCGCGGCGCACCAGGCAATAGTCTCGCCGGGCGTTCGCAGGCCCACAAATCCAGGCCCTTGCGGAAGGTTAACAGGGGAGCCAGTGATACGGAGTCGGTAAGCTTGTAGCGCGCAGGATCATTGAGGGGACCGGGATCTCCCAGTGCGCCCATCAGCAGCGCATCGTAGGCGCAGACTCGCGCCAGGGCATCGGCGGGCATCATCTCGCCATGTTGCTGATGCCAGGCGGTACTCGGCCATTCCAGCACCTCCCAGGCCAAGGGTAGGTCGTATCGGGTACGCAACACCTCAAGCGCCGATTGCGCCGCCGCCATCACTTCACCGCCGATGCCATCGCCTGGCATCAGAGCGATGGAGAAGCCGGTCAGATTGGCCGCCACCGGTTACTCTGCTCCCATACAGATGTATTTGAGCTCGGTATACTCTTCGAGCCCATGGCGCGACCCCTCACGGCCCAGCCCCGAGGCTTTGACGCCGCCGAATGGCGCCATGGGGTTGGATATAGCGCCTTCGTTCATGCCGATGATGCCGGCTTCCAGCGCATCGGCGACCCGCCAGCATCGGTGGATATCCCGACTGTAGAAATACGCTGCCAATCCAAACGGGGTGCCGTTGGCGATCTTGATGGCTTCTGCTTCTGTGTCGAACTTGATGATTGCAGCCAGCGGACCGAAGGTTTCCTCGTGGCACAGCTGCATATCGGTAGTCACATCGGTAATCAGCACCGGATTGACGAAGTTCCCCTGGGCCTTGTCTGGAGTAATGCCATAGACATGGGTCGCGCCCTTGTCCATTGCGTCCTGATAATGTCGCTGCACCTTTTCCACCGCCGCATGATTGATCAGTGCTGACTGACTGACCCCTTCTTCGAAGCCGTCCCCCAGTTTCAGGTCGCCCATGGCTTTGGCTAACAGAGAGACGAATTTCTCATGCACGCTGGCCTGCACCAGGATGCGGTTGGCGCACACGCAGGTTTGCCCGGTGTTGCGGAACTTGCAGACCATGGCCCCTTCGACGGCCCGCTCCAGATCGGCATCATCGAAGACGATAAAGGGCGCATTGCCGCCGAGCTCCAGCGAGACCTTCTGGATATGCTCGGCGGATTGCGCCATCAGCTCGCTGCCCACGCCGGTCGAGCCGGTAAAGCTGAACTTGCGAACTATCGGGCTGCCTGTGAGTTGCTTGCCGATTATCTTGGAGGCGCCGGTTATCACGTTGAACACGCCTGGCGGGATGCCCGCTTCATGGGCAAGCTCGGCCATGGCCAATGCGGTGAAGGGAGTCGATTCAGAAGGCTTGACGATGAAGGAGCAGCCGGCAGCCAGCGCCGCGCCCGCCTTGCGGGTGATCATTGCCGCAGGGAAATTCCACGGCGTGATGGCGGCAGCGACACCTGCGGGCTGGCGGGTGACGACAATATGCTGTCCGGGTTTCGCGCCGGGAATGGTTTCGCCATACATCCGTGGAGCTTCTTCGGCATACCAGCGTATGAAGGAGGCGGCGTAACCGACCTCTGCGCGCGATTCGGTCATGGGCTTGCCCTGTTCCAGGGTCATCAAGGTGGCGATGTCTTCCTTGTGCTCAAGCATCAGTTGATACCAGCGCATGAGCAAGTCGGAGCGCTCCAGCGCCGTCTTGCTTCGCCATTGTTCGAAGGCGGTCTGGGCGATGTCTATAACGGAGTCGGTTTCCTCCGCGCTCAATGAAGGAATGCTGCCAATCACTTCTCCGGTGGCGGGATTATCCACTGAAATCGTCTTGCCATCCCGCGCATCCAGCCATTTTCCGCCGACGTAGCACTGTTGACGGAACAGACGTTGCGAATTCAGGCGAGAAAGTGGCATTTTGCCTCCGGTTGGCGCGCGGATGAACGACGTTTTCCCCCAGCGTAGGCACGATCCTGAGCGGATGCAAACCCCACGTGACCGGTGTTGCAAAGGGTATCGTTCTGGCGCGAGGATACTGGTAGCATCGCAGCTCAATCGCGACTTGGCTGGGGATAGCTATGAGTTTGGAAGCATGAGCCTGGAAACCTGGCTGGCGTTCCTGCTGGCCTGCTGGATCATCAGCCTCTCGCCTGGCGCGGGAGCCATCGCTTCGATGTCGAGCGGGCTCAACTACGGTTTTGCGCGCGGTTACTGGACGGCGCTGGGCCTGCAAGGTGGTCTGTTGATCCAGATTGCCGTGGTGGCCGCAGGGGTTGGTGCCGTGCTGGCGGCATCGGAGTTTGCCTTCAATTTGATCAAATGGTTCGGCGTAGGCTACCTGCTCTATCTGGCCCTGCGGCAGTGGCAGGCGCCTGCGGTTCCCGTTGACACGGATATCAAGCCAAGGCCGGTCGGGAAACCGCTGAATCTGATGCTGCGCGGCTTTCTTATCAACGCCAGCAATCCCAAGGCGGTGGTGTTCGTGCTTGCCGTGCTGCCCCAGTTTCTCGATCTGTCGCGGCCCATGCTGGGGCAGTATGCGATCATGGCGGCAACTATGGTGGTGGTCGATCTGATCGTCATGGCCGGCTACACCGGGCTTGCAGCCAGGGTGCTACGGCTGTTGCGTTCCCCTCGCCAGCAAAAGCTGCTGAACAGAGCTTTCGCTGGGCTCTTTGCCGGCGCAGCGGGTTTGCTGGCGATGGTGACCAGAGCCTCCGCATGAAATGAGCAGATTAAATTGAACACCGATTTTGATCAAAAGGTCGTCCGGGAACAGACTCAGTCCGTCAAGTTCGATGCCCGACGGGCGGTATTCGGCACTGATGAGGTGGTGCCGCTCTGGGTGGCAGACATGGACTTTGCCGCACCGCCGGCTGTTACCCAGGCGCTCGTTGAGCGCGCCCAGCATCCGGTTTATGGCTACAGTCTTTTTCCCGAAAGCCTTTACCAGTCGATGATCGACTGGTTCCAGGTTCGTCATCATTGGCGCGTCGAGCGCGAGTGGATAATGCTGGCGCCCGGGGTTGTTCCCTCTCTCCACGCAGCGGTGCTGGCCTTTGCCCGGGAGGGGGAGGGCATAATCATCCAGCCCCCGGTATATCCCCCATTCTTCAGCTCGATCAGGCAGACCGATCGCCGGGTAATCGAAAATCCGCTACGGCTGCACAATGGCCAGTATCAGATGGACTTGCAGCATCTCGACGAGTGCGCCAGGGACGGGGCAAGGCTTTTATTGCTCTGTTCGCCGCACAATCCAGTGGGAAGGGTATGGCGGGAGGAGGAGCTCGAGGCGCTGCTGAGCATAGCCAGACGGCACCAGTTGATCATCGTTTCCGACGATATCCATTGTGATCTGACCTATCCCGGCCATCGCCACACCATGTTGGCGCAGTTGGCAACAGATGAGGACCGCATCATTACTGCGGTCGCTCCCAGCAAGACCTTCAATGTTCCGGGGCTGGGACTTTCCGCGCTTGTGGTCCCTGACGCAGCGCACCGCCGGGCATTCAAGCAGGTGTTTGACTCAGCCCATATGGAACAGGCCAATCCCTTCAGCCTGACGGCCTTCGAGGCGGCCTACCGGCACGGTGGCGAGTGGCTGGATGAACTCATGACTTACCTGCAGGGCAATGTCGACTTCGTGGAAAGCTATCTGCGCCAACGGGTTCCTGGAATCACCACCTGCAAGCCTGAGGGCACCTATCTGATGTGGCTGGATTGCCGGGCTCTCGGATTGTCGGATACTGAACTAAAGACGTTTTTCGTCAAGCAGGCGGGCGTTGGCCTTAATCCGGGCATCAGCTTTGGCGCCGAGGGTGGCGGTTTCATGCGGTTGAATATCGGCACCCGTCGTGCCGGGCTGGAGCAGGCGCTAGGCCAGATCGAAAAGGCAGTGCGCAACCTGTCACCACGCTGAGGTTTACGTCAGGTTGCCATTACGTCGTCACCCCAAACTGCAACTCGGCCAGCCGTGCATATAGGTCATTGTTCTGAATGAGCTCGGTGTGCGTGCCGAGTGCAACCAGGCGTCCCCCATCGATCACGGCGATGCGGTCTGCATGTTTGACGGTTGCCAGCCGGTGGGCGATAACCAGCGTGGTGCGGCCTTCCATCAGGCGAGGCAGGGCCTGCTGAATGAGATGCTCGCTCTCAGCGTCCAGTGCGCTGGTGGCTTCGTCCAGTAGCAATATGGGCGCATCCACCAACAACGCCCGGGCTATCGCCAACCGTTGCTTCTGCCCACCCGACAAGCCCAGGCCTGCGTCGCCCAGCCGGGTCTCATAGCCTTGCGGCATGGCGGCAACAAACTCATCGGCATGGGCTGCCCGGGCTGCGGCTCGGACCTCTTCCATGCTCGCGTCGGGGCGTCCGTAGCGAATATTGTCCGCCACTGTGCCAAAAAACAGCGCCGGATTCTGCGATACGATAGCGAAGCTGCGCCTCAGCTCATCCGGGTCAAGCTGGCATATGTCGCAGCCCTCGACGCTGATCTGGCCACTGGAAATATCAAAAAATCGCAGCAGCAGGTCGAACAGGGTGGACTTGCCCGCACCCGACGGGCCAACGAGCGCCAGGGTTTCACCTGCACGAACGGTCAGCGAAAAATCGCTGATGACGGGCGCATCAGGCCGGGTCGGATAGGCGAATTGAACCTGGTCGAAGGCGATATTGCCGCTTATGGTTGCCGGCAGGTGGCGAAGGTCCGTTGCTGGAGGGCGAATCTCGCGTTCAGTCCGCAGCAGTTCAACTATCCGAGCGCCCGCTCCGGCGGCCCGTTGCAATTCACCTATAACCTCGCTCAGCGCCCCGGCAGATACCCCCACGATCAGGCTGTAAAAGACGAAGGCGGCGAGTTCGCCACCGCTTATCCGGCCGGCTATCACGTCCATGCCGCCGACCCACAACATCGCTCCAATGGCACCCAGCACCAGCATTATGACGATGCAGGTCAGCCAGGCGCGCTGGCGAATGCGTTGGCGGGCGACTTCAAAGGTGTCTTCCACCACCTGGGCAAACTGCATGCGGTCCTGGGATTGATGGTTATACGCCTGCACAGTCTTGATCTGGCCAAGTATTTCGCCGACATAGCTACCCACATCCGCGACCCTGTCCTGGCTCAGGCGCGACAGCTTTCGCACTCTGCGACCGAAAAAGACAATGGGAGCAATCACCAGGGGGATCGCGATCATGACGATGCTGGTCAACTTGGGGTTGGTGACGAACAACAGAATGACCCCGCCCAGCAGCATCAGTGCATTGCGCAGTGCAATCGAGACGGTGGTGCCTATGACCGATTGCAGTACGGTCGTGTCTGCCGTCAAGCGGGACTGGATCTCCAGGCCCCGGTTGCTTTCGTAGAAGCCAGGATGCAGGTCGATGAGGTGGTCGAAGACCTGCTTGCGAATATCCGCTACGACCCGCTCGCCGATCCACGACACCAGATAGAAGCGCGCAAAGGTGCCAATTGCGAGCGCCACGACCAGAATGAAGAACAACCCGACCGACTGGTTGAGCAAATCCGGCGAGCGGGTAGCGAATCCCTGATCTACCAACAGCCGCAGCCCCTGGCCAAGGGACAGGGTGATGCCTGCGGTAAACGTCAGCGCGAGCAAGGCTCCAATCACCTGCCCGCGATAAGGAGCGATAAAACGCAGCGCGAGACCGAACGCTTGCCTGTTCTGGGTCGATGATGCTGGCATGGTTATCCGAGAGGCTGAGTGGGTGACCTATGCTACCCTTACTGGCTAATCTTCCCCTATCAATTGTTACCTGGAATTCTTGATCCGATGAGTTCAAACCAAATCTGGACCCACAAGGGCACCTTTCTACTCGCTGCAGTCGGCTCGGCGGTAGGCCTCGGCAATCTCTGGCGTTTTCCTTATCTGGCCGGCGAGAACGGTGGCGGGGCCTTCATTCTTATCTACATAGCGACCATCGCCATGGTCGGCGTTCCGATTCTGATTGCGGAAAGCCTGATGGGCCGATCCAGTCGCCGCAGCCCGATTATGGGTCTGAAGCACCTCACCGAGACCCATGGAGCCAGCCGTGGCTGGCGCGTCATTGGCTGGATGGGCGCGGTGGCCGCTTTCATCATCCTGAGCTTCTACTCAGTCATTGCGGGTTGGGCTGTTCACTACTCCGGTTTGATGTTTTCAGGTTCCCTGGCAGGAGCGGATTCGGAGCAGATTGCAGCATCCTTCGATACATTGCTGGCGTCACCCAACCTGCTGCTTGCCTACCACACGGCGTTCATCCTGGTGTCTGGACTGATTGTCGGGATGGGCATTCACAAGGGCATCGAGAGCGGGCTGCGCTTCATGATGCCCGCACTGTTTCTGATTCTGTTGATTGTGCTGGGTTATGCGGTCGTGGTTGGCGATGCCGGGGCCGCGATGGCGTTTCTGTTCACCTTCAATTTGGAAGATTTGAGCCTTGAAGGCTGGCTCGAGGCGATGGGGCAGTCGTTTTTCACTCTAAGTCTGGGGATGGGCGCCATCATGGCCTACGGCGCCTACATGTCCAGCGAAGCATCACTGACCAGAACGGCCATCTGGATTGCCTGTGTCGATACGCTTATCGCCTTGATGGCTGGCGTGGCGATATTTGCCCTGGTATTTGGTAGCGGACTGGAAGCCGGGCAGGGTCCTGGGCTGATGTTCGTCACCTTGCCGATCGCCTTTGCGCAATTGCCTGGCGGCTCGATTCTGGGCGGTATTTTCTTCATCCTGGTGATCGGCGCCGCACTGACATCAGCCATTTCCCTTATCGAACCCATAGCGGCGTGGCTGATCGAGCGCTTTGGACTGTCGCGGCCCTTGTCAGTAGGCATCATGGTGGCAGCCTGCTGGGCGCTTGGTCTGGTGACAGTATTCAGTTTCAATATCTGGTCAGAAGGCACCTTTACCCAGGCCTGGTTTAATCGCTCGCCCTTTGATGTATTGGAATTCATTACCAACATTCTGATGCCGATAGGCGGGTTGCTGATTGCATTGTTTGTCGGCTGGTCGCTGAGCCGACAGGAGGTGCTGCGTGAGATGGCAACCACCAGCAGCTGGTTCGCGGTGTGGCAGTTCCTTGTGAGGTTCGTCGCGCCGACCGCTGTCGCCTTCGTGTTCCTGCGGACCATTCCGCAGGTGGAGGGCTATTTGATTCCGACTGTGGGCGCGGTCGCGATCATCGGCGGATTCACCATTGGACGCGCCATGCTCGCTCGCCGCTAGATGACGCTACAAGCGGCTGCGCAGGGCAGCCGCTTTACTGCGCCTTTGTCTCGCTGCCAGCAGTGTATTCCTGGCCAAGCTTTTCCAGAAGGACGGCGGCGTCATCGGCGCCCATCGCCACGGCCAGGTCACGGGGCCTGTTGCCCTGATGATCGAGGGCATTGATGTCGGCACCGGCGTCGAGCAATCGCTTCACCAGGTCGCAGCGGTTGAACATGGCGGCGAACATCAGCGGTGTCTTGCCTCCTTCCGGTCGTCCATCCACTGCCGCGCCATGTTCCAGTAACAGATCCACCAGCGCATTGTTGCCCTTGAAGACGACACCCGAAAGGGGCGTTTGACCCCGGTCATTGGCTAGTTCGGGGTCCGCGCCGTTTTGCAATAGAAGACGGGTGGTTTGCAGATGACCGTGATAGCTCGCCAGCATCAACAGACTGTCGCCGGCACTGTTACGCATATTGGCTGGCAGGCCTGCTTCAAGCACCGGGCCTATCTGTTCGGTATCGCCAGCTCGCACCAGATTGAAGACCCGTTCGGCAAAGGCCAGCGTTTCGTCGTCCAGTTGTTCGCTCATGAAGATCTCCTCGAATGGGTGTTCAGCCTGCCATGTTGACTGGCGCAACGATAATAGGTTTCCATTATCGAGCGCTGTTCAATGATCCTGACAACAGTCTTTTGCCAGCATTACCTTGGCGTTTCTGTCATCATGCCGGTTCGAAACCGGACGGCTGGATTGTTCGAACTACCTCTTCCGGAAGTATTCATGCCTTTAAAACTGCTGCTCATTCTGGGCGGTCTAAGTGCCTTTGGCCCGCTCGCGATTGATCTTTATCTACCGGCCTTTCCGTCAATGGCGCTGGACTTTGGCACCGATAGTGAGCATATACAGCTCAGCTTGTCGGCGTATTTCATCGGCCTGGCTTCGGGCCAGTTGTTCTACGGCCCCATTGCAGACCGCTTCGGTCGCCGCAAGCCACTGTTGTTCGGGATAGTCCTGTTCTGCCTGGCGTCCTTCGCCTGTGCCATGGCGCCGACGCTGGAGTGGCTGATGGCGGCCCGGTTCGCACAGGCGTTGGGCGGCTGCGCTGGTATCGTGGTCAACCGCGCGGTGGTTCGCGATCTGTGCACGCCCATCGAGGCTGCCAAGGCGTTCTCGCAACTGATGCTGGTGATGGGCGTGGCGCCGATACTGGCTCCCCTCGGGGGAGGGCTGCTGCTGACGCTCGGCGGCTGGCCGCTGATCTTTCTGTTTCTCGCGGTATTCTCCGGCATCTACATCTTCGCGGTGTTCTTTGGGCTCCAGGAAACCCTTCCCTACGATGCGCCCAGGGCGCCCCTGTCGAGCGCCCTGGGTCGGTATTTCAGATTGCTGCGAGAGCCGGTGTTCATGTTCCACGCGCTCACTGGCGGGGTGGCCATGGCAGGAATGTTCGCCTATATAGCGGGCTCTCCATTCATCATCATGGAAATGTATGGTGTCGCCGCTGAACACTTTGGCTGGTTCTTCGGCGCCAATGCGGCTGGTTTCATCCTGTTTGCGCAGTTCAACAGCCGGTTGCTGCGCCGCCGCCCGCCGATCAAGCTGTTGAAGGCGACTTCTTTCATCTACCTGTTTTTCACCGTATCCCTGCTGGCGGTGGCGGCATGGCAGCCGGCTTCCCTATGGCCGCTAATGCTGCCGCTATTTGGCAGCGTTGCGGTTATTGCTCTGGTCATACCCAATTCCTCGGCCAGTGCCATGGCCGGGCATGGTCACCAGGCGGGCGTCGCGTCTGCCCTGATGGGCACGATGCAGTTCGTGATCGCGGGTATTACTTCGGCACTGGTAGGCATTCTGCATAACGGCACGGCGGTGCCCATGGCTGCGATCATGGCGACCTGCGGCGTGATAGTGGTGATCATGGCGCGGCAGGCGCGCAAAGCCAGCGTTGTCCGAGCCTGAGGCGGGTGAAACCAGCGCGGTCGAAATATTCGAGTACCGCCACGCTGTGGTTGCGGCCAATTCCCGAGCGATCACGGAAGGTCGCGGTATTTATTGTCCCGTCGCCGGATGCCGTGTCGCACAGTACGCGATACAGTGCACCCACCGACTCTGGGAGCAGATAGCGATTGCGGCTGACGAACACCAGAAGATTCAGCCTGCTCAGGTTGTCGAGCTCAGCTATCAGGGCGTCACGCTCAATCTGCAACCGCTGCATTATTTCACCTATCACGGGCGGTCTCGGCGCGCAGGCATGAAAAATATCGGAGACCTGTTCGAGGAATGCAAGACTGTGTGGGTCCGGTGTGGGTTTGTGCGCGGGCAGGTGTAGGCAGGGCCCGCTTTGATGCAGGGTTCCCTCGGTGAGCAACTGACGCAGCGCACGGCTTAGAAGCTTGCTGTACAGGTTGCAGCCCAGGCTGCGGGCCATTTGGGGTAGGGTAGGCCCCGGTTGTTCAGGGTGCTCTTGGTGGTGGGTTTCAAGCGTTTCGCACAGCTGTCCACACATTCGATCCAGCCGTGTCTGCCAGATCATCCAGTTGTTGTAACGGTGGGCGCGGTTGCCCAGTTGCCCCAGAATAGTCTCCTGTTGATGCTGCGCCAGGTTGTGGACCAGCGCCCAGCGTGCCAAGTCGACGCCATCCGGTAACAGATCGAGCAAGGCCTGCAGAGTATCTGCGGCCGATCCGCTGTCCATCGCCGCCAGCACGGCCAGACGCGCTGCCTGCTGACGGCCACGTTGAGGAGCGAAGGGATCGACCACCCGGCCAGCGCCTAGCAGCGCTCTGGCCGCCGGATCGCGAATGACAAAGCGCTCACCCTGCTGGCAGCATATCGGCTGATCAAGCACCCACTGGCCGTATAGATCGTCGTTATCAGGCAAAAGCCCTTTCAACGGGACGAGACGGGCGCCAACGGTGGCGTTGCCGATATGCAGTTGGACCTTTCCCCGTACCGATGCGATCAGCGAGACGGCGCTATCGACGCGCTGGGTGGGCTGCCAGCAGCGCTTCGGCAGTAACAGGCTGCCGCGCATAACCGCATCGGGTTCTATCTCACCGGCAACGTTCAAGGCGCAGCGTTGCCCGGCGATGGCCTGGTTGGCAGGTTCCCCGTGAATTTGTATGTGGCGCACCCGGATTGGCTGACCCCGTTCCGACAGGCATAGCGCGTCTCCAACGCGGATCTGACCGTTGAGTACTGTGCCGGTAAGGATCAGCCCAGCGCCTGGTTGCTGAAAGTGCCGATCAATGCTGAACCTGGGTTCGCTATCCGAGGATGGCGGGGTGCGGTCGTCCACCACTTGATGCAGCCAGCTCTGTAGCGATTCCATTCCTGCGCCCGTCAGGCTGGATACAGTGAACGCAGGGATGTCGTTCAGTCCCGCTTCGGCCAGCAGCGCCAGTCCCTGGCTGGCCACTGCCCTGTACCGGTCCTCGTCCACCCGGTCGCATTTGCTGACCACCAGAGCAACTTGCCTGATACCCAACAGCTGGACCAGGGCTATATGTTCCAGCGTCTGTGGCATTGGTCCATCGTCCGCTGCGATGACCAGCAACACGGTTTCGACGCGGCTGATCCCGGCGATCAGCGTCCGCATGAATTTGGCGTGGCCAGGTACATCAATCAGATCGGCGCGGCGGCCGGAAGGGCTAACCAGATACGCATAACCCAGTTCGATACTCATGCCGCGCCGCTTTTCTTCCGGCGTCTGGTCAGTGACCTGGCCGGTAAGCGCTTTGATCAACGCGGTTTTGCCATGGTCAACATGCCCAGCGGTGGCAATCAGCATTGCAGTGGATGGCGTTGAAGTTGTTCAACCAGTTCAGCTTCCTGATCAAGACAACGTAGATCGAGCAACAGGCGATTGTCGCTGACCCGTCCTATGACCGGGATCGGCAACGTTCTCAGACTCCTTTGCAGCGCTTGCAGGCTGCGATTGATTTCACGCTTGCTGCACTGTGGTGCGAACGCCAGGGCCTGGCTGTGCAACTGCTCTATTGGCAGGGCGCCGCTGCCGATCTGGCCCATGGAAGGTAAGGAGCTGACGGCAAAGCGGCTGCCTGCCCAGGATTCGAATACAGGCAGTAGGCGCTGAGCCTGAGCAGCTATGTGCTCCTGCGTGCGGCTGAGCCAGCGCAGACTCGGTAGCTTCTCGGCAAGCCGATCAGGATCGGCATAGAGTTTCAGCACTGCCTCCAGCGCCGCAAGCGTGAGCTTGTCACAGCGCAGCGCACGCTTGAGGGGGTTCTTCTTGATCCGCTCTATCAGCTCGCGCCTGCCGACGATGATGCCAGCCTGTGGCCCGCCGAGAAGCTTGTCGCCGCTGAAGGTGACCAGATCGGCACCGTTCTTGAGACTGTCCATGGGTGTGGGTTCGTAGGGCAGGCCGAAACGCCTCAGATCAACCAGACTCCCGCTGCCCAGGTCGATCACATAAGGTAGACCCAGCGTGCGGGCGGCTTCTGCCAGTTGAGCTTCAGGCACGCTGGCGGTGAATCCCTGGATAACGTAGTTGCTGGCGTGGATGGTCATCAACAGACCGGTTCGGCTACCTGCGGCCTCGGTGTAGTCACGCAGGTGGGTGCGATTGGTTGTACCGACTTCACGCAGCTTGCACTGGGCGCGCAACATGATATCGGGAACCCTGAAGGACCCGCCAATCTCCACCAGTTCGCCGCGTGATACCAGCACCTCCTTGCCCTTGGCCAGGGTGTTGAGGGCAAGCAGTACGGCGGCGGCATTGTTGTTTACCACGGTTGCTGCCTCGGCGCCGGTGAGGCGGCAGAGCCAGTCTTCGATGTGGCTGTCACGGTCCCCGCGCTTGCCCTTGTGCAGATCGAACTCGAGGTTGCTCGCGCCCCGTGCGACGTCGCACATGGCCTGAATAGCCTCTTCCGGCAATGGCGCACGGCCCAGATTGGTATGCAATACGGTGCCAGTGAGATTGAAGACCTTGCGCAGGGAAGGGCTGAGCAATTCATGCAGGTACGTCTCGACCGAGGCAGCAAAGGTGTCGGGGTGGCAGGGCAGGTTGTTTTGACGCAACGCGCTGAGCAGATCGCTGACGGCCTGTTTGACCAAGGGCTGGCCGTGGTGCGCTTGCATTCCCCGCACCAGCGGCCAGGCCAGAATCTGGTCAACGGACGGCAGGCTGCGCCGGGTGTCGGTGTGTGTCATCAGTTGATCCAGTTGTCGATGAGTACTTGTCATCGTCAGTCCTGGTCACCGGATCAGGTACGATTATGAAGATTAACCGCCACGCCGCCCACACTCCTGGCGACATGGCGATTGCGGCCTGTCAGGAGGTAAGCGATTTGACGATCTGCTCGAAGGCCTCATCGGCCAGCTTGCGCAGTTCTTCGTCAGTACGATCCTGGATCGGGTGAGGTACGAACACCATTCGGGGTTCGACTCCCAAAGACCGGGACTGCAATGCTGCTGCCTCGATGAATTCACTCGAAGCAATTCCTACTCCGGGGATGCTACGGCTTTCAAGGTCGCCTATATCATGCATACAGCACGAGGTACAGGAGCCTCAGTCAGCCAAGCCTTCCACCAGCACATCGCACTCGCTGGCTATCTGTTGCTTCAGCTCAGTAGGGGCGATGCGCGCGAAGGTCGGTTTGCGATATCGTTTTACCGCGATGCCGCGCTCACTCAGCAACTCATCCAGGCGATCCAGCAACACGTTTCCGCGCGCCTTGGATATGTCCAGCAAACCGACAGTAAGGCCATCCAGTCCTGCCGGTCTGGCCGTAAGGCTGCGGCTGGCCGGGGAACGCTCGGCGGTCGGGTCTAGCAGTACGGTTGGCGCATTCATGCCAATACCTCCTTGCTTACCGGGGTGGAGCCAGTCGGACCGGAAGCGGCCCAGCCAGCGATAACAGCGGAAAAAAGACCAGCCGGGCCACCAGCCCGTACTATCATCAGTCCGCCAGGTCTGAATTTTGGCAGGTTGGCCTCGGCCATGTTGGCGGGCATGCCTTCGGTGATGCCGCCAGCACCGGTAACCAGCTCGCTGCCGGGTAAGGTCAGCAGGGTTTCCAGCTCCTGAAGCAGGCGGGTCTTGCTCCAGCCGGCTTCGATAAACAGCCGGGCATGTTCCGGAGAAACGACCAGCATGGCGTCCCCATGCATGACCAGTTTGTAATGGTCCACCGCGCGCAGCGACAACGCAAAGCTGCGCGCGAGCGATTCGGGTGTGCGCGATTTTTGATCGACAATTGCCTGCACACCTTCTGCGGCAAACAGCGTCACTACCGATTGGCCTTTCTCGAAGCCGCGAACGACGGACAAGGGCTCCCACTCGCTGTCCTCGGCTTCGGCAAAACAGAAGGTATATTTTCCCGGCGTGCCCATGGTGGCGCGATCAATTTCACCGGGACGGCCGCCGCCCACGTTGCGAACTACCAACTGTAGCGCCCGGCCGATACTGGCATTGGCGCGATTGCCCTGGCCCAGCGCGTTTACCCCCGAATTCATGCCGATGCTCTTGGCCGCGGGTCCGTTTACCAGAACCAGGGGGCCAGCAAACATGGTGGTACACAGCAGGCCATGCATGCCGAATTCGTCGATCAGGGCCGCCTCGATGGCAGCCAGGACCACTGGCATATATTCAGGTTTGCATCCGGCCATCACAGCATTGATGGCGACTTTTTCGACGGTGCAGGGCACCAGGTCCGGCGGCATGAGCCCGAGCACCTCGTTTGCCTTGCGCGTGGTGCCAAGAAGCATGCGGTACACCCGCTCCGGCGTTGGCGGGATAACCGGCAGGCCATCGCTCCAGCCCCGGTCGTAGCAGGCCTCTATGGGGTCTTCGCTGTCACCGATCTCGACTTCCCGCGAAGCGAAGGTGACCGCTCCGAACCGAATGGCGAGCTTTTCGGCCATTCCCGGATCCTGGGTCTTGGACCCACAGCCAGGGCGGGAGGCGGGCAAATCGCTGCCCAGGCTATCGCAGCCACTTACGCGTTCCCAATCGTCACGGAACCAGCCGTAGGTCCGATCAACTTCGGCACCCTGGTCACGGCGGATAAGCGTAGGGACGATTTCGCAATCCAGCCGCCAGGACCAGCCGAGATCGGCATCGGCGATCTGCTGGCCACTGCCGACATCGAAATCAGCGGTATCCTGGGCAATGACGGTAAGGGAAAGGCCGCTATTTGCCAGTTCGGCAAGTATCGGCTCGATCAGCGCACAGGTGGGACAGGCGCGCTTTACAATGACGATGAGACCATCAGGGATATTTTGCATACCTGTGTTTTAGCAGCTTGGGGCTAGGAGGCAAGCACTATCATCACTTTTGATACGCTGAGCCCGGTGTCGCATATCGAGACATAAGGGGTGGCCATGGACGGCCACGAAACTCAGCGCAACAAAAAAGGGCACCAGAATTGGTGCCCTTTTGGCATGACGAGCCCTTTACGGCCCGTCAACTGGTCGAATCAGGCGCCGGACCAGCGCTTGAGGATCAGCGTGGCATTGGTACCGCCAAAGCCGAAGCTGTTCGACATCACCAGATCAACGGCCTGGTCCAGACGCTCGCGCAGGATCGGTAGATCACCCGCGTTTTCATCCAGCTCATCGATATTGGCCGAGGCCACCAGGAAATTGTCGCGCAGCATCAGCAGGCAGTAGATCGCTTCCTGTACACCGGCAGCGCCCAGGGAGTGACCGGACAGGCTCTTGGTTGAACTGATTTTTGGAGCCTTGTCGCCGAAAACTTCACGAATGGCCTTCAATTCAGCCACGTCGCCAACTGGCGTAGAAGTACCGTGGGTGTTCAGGTACTCGATGGTGCCGTCAACCGTTGCCAGCGCCTGCTGCATGCAGCGTACCGCGCCTTCGCCGCTTGGTGCCACCATGTCATAACCATCGGAGGTAGCGCCGTAGCCAACCACTTCGGCATAGATTTTCGCACCGCGAGCAAGCGCGTGCTCCAGTTCTTCGACAACGACCATTCCGCCACCGCCGGCAATGACAAAGCCGTCGCGCTTGGAATCATAGGCGCGGGAGGCCTTTTCCGGTGCGTCGTTATACTGGGTGGAGAGGGCGCCCATGGCGTCAAACAACATGGACTGGGACCAATGCTCTTCCTCACCGCCGCCAGCGAAGACGATGTCCTGCTTGCCCAGCTGGATCAACTCTGCAGCGTGGCCGATGCAATGGGCGCTGGTGGCACAGGCAGAAGAGATCGAGTAGTTGTTGCCCTTGATCTTGAATGGAGTCGCAAGGCAGGCGGACACGGTGCTGCCCATGGTACGCGGCACGCGATACGGCCCGATTTTCTTGACGCCTTTTTCGCGCAGAATATCGACGGATTCCATCTGATTCAGGGTCGAAGCACCGCCACTGCCAGCCACCAGGCCGGTACGGTAGTTGCTGACCTGTTCTTCGCTCAGACCTGCATCAGCAATGGCCTGCTGCATGGACAGGTAGGCGAAAGCCGCCGCATCGCCCATGAAACGCTTGACCTTGCGGTCAATCACTTCTTCGAGATTGATGTCGACGCTGCCTGCCACCTGACTGCGCAGACCCATTTCGGCATATTCAGGTTTGAATTTGATGCCTGACTTGCCCGCCTTGAGGCTGGCAGCCACGCTTTCAAGATCCTGGCCAAGGCAGGAGACGATGCCCATACCGGTAATCACGACGCGACGCATAGTGATGATCCTCAGAAACTGTCAGTAGAAGTAAACAGACCCACACGCAAACCTTCGGCCGTGTAGATCTCGCGTCCATCGACCGCCATGGTGCCGTCGGCAATGCCGAGGGTCAGCGAGCGGTTGATGGTGCGTTTGATATGAATAGTATAGGTAACGGTTTTGGCGGTTGGCAGAACCTGGCCAAAGAACTTGACCTCGCCTGAGCCGAGTGCCCGGCCGCGCCCTTCGAATCCAAGCCATCCCAGGTGGAAGCCAACCAGCTGCCACATGGCATCAAGGCCCAGGCAACCGGGCATGACCGGATCGCCTTCGAAATGGCAGGCAAAAAACCAGAGATCAGGATGTATATCCAGCTCGGCGACTATCTCGCCCTTGCCGAAACGTCCGCCGGTTTCGCTGATGTGCGTGATCCGGTCAATCATCAGCATATTGGGGGCGGGCAATTGCGCGTTGCCGGGGCCAAACAGCTCGCCACGGCTGCATTTAAGCAGCTCTTCCCGGTTGTACGCGTTTTGTCTAGACATATAGGCTCCTGCTCATCCCCGAGTGTCGGGGCGCTAATGATGTAAGCTCAGACTGCTGACCCGCGACCAAAGTCACACCCTGTCAGACCAGAGGCGTTGAGGATACCCGTGAAGACCGCCGAGGACAAAGTTTCTTGTCCCCGGGAAGGCAGGGCTGGAGTGGATTCAGTCGAGTTCGCCGAACTCAGCCTGGAAGCTGTCGCGCAGCTCGCGTTTCAGGACTTTGCCGATGGCGCTGCGGGGGAGTTCATCGGTCAGGATCAGGCGATTCAGACGCTGCGTCTTGCCGACGCGCTGGTTGAACCATTGCAGAGCGCTTTCGGCATCGACTGTCTTGCCAGGCCGCGCCACCGCATACCCGACCGGTGTTTCGCCCCAACTGCGTGATTGCACACCAATGACCGTGACTTCCAGCAGGTCGGGATGTTGGCGCAGTTCCATTTCCAGGTCGCTGGGGTAGATGTTGAAGCCACCGCTGATAATCATGTCCTTGCGGCGATCCATCAGTGTCAGAAATCCCTCTTCATCAAAGCGGCCAACGTCGCCGGTGCGTATGAAGCGCTTGCCGGTGTGGTCGTACCACTCTGCCTCGGCGGTCTTCTCCGGCTTGTTCAGGTATCCCGTCATCATCGCCGGTGAGTGACCGACCACTTCACCAATCTCGCCGCGTGGCAGTTCGTTGCCATCTTCATCGATGACGCGCATGTCATGATTTTCCAACGGCTTGCCAACGGTTGCGAGTTTGTCGGGAAATTGGTGGGCAGGCAGCATGCAGGATCCGCCCCCTTCGGTCATGCCGTAGAATTCCACCAGCCCGCCGGGCCAGCGCGCCAGGATGTCGGCCTTGAGCTCAGCGTGGAAGGGAGCGCTGGTGCTGAACTTGATCTTGAAGGCAGACAGGTCGTAGCTGTCGAAATCCTCGCGCGCCATTATTCGCTGGTATTGAACCGGCACCAGCATGGTGTGGGTTGCCGCATGCTGCTCGGCAAGTTGGAGATACCTGGCGGCGTCGAACTTGGCCATCAGCACCACCGTACCGCCAAGCCCCAGCGAGGGCAGGAAAGACACCAGCGTGGTATTCGAATAAAGCGGTGTGGAAATCAGCGTTACGCACTCGGGGCCGTAGCCGAAAACCAGGCCACGCTGGATGTGCGACCAACGCATGCCATGGGACTGAACGATGCCCTTGGGTTCGCCCGTGGTACCGGACGAGTAGATGATGTTGAAGGGCATTTCAGGGATGATCACTACCGGAGCGGCGCTGGCATCGACGTCGGCGAGCCAGTTGCTGAAGCCCTGCTCCACGGAGCTATCGTCGAGGCTGAGAACTGGCACAGTGATACGTTCGCGTACCGGTTGCAGCGCCCTGTCGGTGCTCTGGTCGACGAAGAAAAGCCGCGCTGCCGAGTCCTTGAGCATGGTCAGCAGACCTTCGGGTGTCGAAGAAGGTGCTAGCGGAGCGACCACGGCTCCGGCTCGCAGCGTTCCCAGATAGAGGATCGCATAGTTGATCGAATTGCTCGCGCAGACGGCAATCGATTCGCCGGGTTTGACTCCATCGCGCTGGAGCGCAGCCGCGACGCGGGTAACCATCTGGTCCAACTCTGAAAAATTTACCCGACGCCCGTCCTGAACAAGCGCAGGGTGCTCTGCGCGATGTTCGCCGTGCTGGGTAATCAGATCAGGGAGAGTGGAGAATGGAGTTTCAAGGGTAATCGGCGAATTGGCTGTGGCACTCATGGTCTCGACCTGGTGAATAAGGATGGGCGCTAGTGTCGCTATTTGCCACGAGGGAATCCATGGCGGGGACACTTCCGGAACCAGAGAAATGATAGTCGATCAGTCCGGTCAATGACTCCCGGGCAGGTGCGGCAGCCACCGATCCAACACTTTCTGTAGCGACTGGCGGGCCAGCGGCTTGCTGAGAAAACCTTGCATGCCCGCGTTCTGGCATCTTTTTCGGTCCGAATCCAGCGCGCTGGCGGTCAGGGCAATGCAGGGAACCGGCGCGACGCTCAGCTCAATACATTGCTGCTGGTAGGCCTGATAAACCGCGATGCCGTCCATGTCGGGCAAGCGGATGTCCATCAGAACGGCGGCGAACCCTGTCGGAGATGTCCGCAGGTAATCAAGCGCCTGGCGCCCATTGCTGGCCACCACCGCATTGAGCGACAGACTATGCAGCATGCCTTCGATAACCATTTGGTTAACGGGGTTGTCTTCTACCAGTAAAACCGGGCAGGCACTCGATTGGGCCTCGGTGATTAATTCCGGTTCCTTGATGTCGGGCGACTGTTCAGCAACGGCCAGCGGTATGCTCAAGATGAAGCAGGAGCCTTCCCCTACTACGCTGGTAGCGTGGAGATCGCCGCCCATGCTGCGGGCAAAAGTGCGGGCGATGGATAGCCCTAGTCCAGTGCCGCCAAAGCGTCTGGATGTGCTGCTGTCCTCTTGCTGGAACGCTTCGAACATGTTTTCCAGGCGCTCCGGCGCGATGCCGATTCCGGTATCCGCGACCTGACACTGCAGCCAGACTCTTCCAGCTTCATCGGTGGTCCAGTCCGCCGTCACGCGGATGTCGCCGTGCTCGGTAAATTTCAGTGCGTTGCCAATAAGGTTCACGAGAATCTGCCTGATGCGGGTCGGGTCGCCGACCACGCTGGTCGTTTCAGGGTCGCCATGAATATCGGTGATCAGGTGCAAGCCTTTCTGAGCGGCGGTATGTTCGAATACCGCGACCGACGTCAGAATCTGCTGCGGCAGGTTGAAGGATATCGCTTCCAGCGCCAGTGCACCGTTTTCGATACGTGAAAAATCGAGGATGTCGTTGATGACCTTGAGCAGGTGATCAGTCGATTCGCCGGCAATCTGCACGTATTCCTTTTGCTCGTCATTCAACACCGTGGTTTCCAACAGCTGCAGCATGCCCATCACACCGTTCATGGGAGTGCGCAGTTCGTGGCTCATCATGGCGAGAAATTCTGATTTGGCGCTGTTGGCGCTTTCTGCCTCCTCACGCGCCGTCGTCAACTGCTTGATGGTTTGATGCTGTTGTTGTTCGGCCTGTTCCAGATTGTGGGCCAGGGCGTTGATGTTATGCATCAGTTGTCCGATCTCGTGCTTGTCGCGTACTGCTAGACGGGTCTCCAGTTTGCCCTCCTGAAGCGCGTGCACCGCCTGGCTCATTTCCGCCAGCGGTCGAGAGAGAGCACGGGACAGCCGTATCGCCAGGAACAGCGCAGCCAGCATTACCGCTCCGGCGAGCAGTAGCGCGCGCATAAGAATCTCGTTCTGCTTGTCACTGAACGCACGGCGACTCAGGCTGACTTTGACCTGGCCCAGGTAGCTGCGTGAATCGTCCGTTTGACTGGCCGGAACGTCAAGCAGGAAGCGTTCGGTTGGCAAAGAAATACGCTGGCGCATAATATCGGCAGTAAAGGTCAGCAGCTCCTTTTCCCTTGCCTGCGCTGATCCCTTGGAGCGCTCGATCAGCCTGCTGCCGTCTCGATTGTAAATGCCCACGCTGATGATCAAGGGTATCTCCAGGGTTCCCTTGACCAGATTCTGGAGCTCGCTTGTATTGCCGGTAATCACCCCGTATTCGGTAGTGGATGCCAACTGTCTGGAAATGAGCTCGCCAGTTTCGACCAACTGTCGATCTACATCATCGAGTCGCGCGCTGACGAAGTAGGCGAATACCACGAGCCCTAACAGCAAGGCAGGCGCCAGGGCAATGATGATCAACCGATTGTGAATGCTGCCGTGTTCCCAGAGTTTCATTGGCTGGCCTTCAGATCTGTAAGCTTGGCAGCGAGTGCGGCGTCATCCGGGGGTGGGAACCCCAGGGAGCGGGCAACCTGCTGATTGCTGAGTACCGAGAAATAATGCGGATAGGAAATCTGCCCAGACGACTCCGGCTGTTCCAGCAGGTACTGGACGCTGCGAGCCGTATCGACTGGCGAACTGTAGGTGGTGCTGAGGCTCCCGGCCGCTATGAAGGGCGCGCTTGGGCCAATCATCACCTTGTTGCGTGCGTAGCTGGTAAGCAGAATGGTCTTCAGGTTGTCGGCGTTGTAGATGCTCGGATCGTCCGGTGCCATCAACACATCGCTGGTGTCCAGCGTTTCGGTAAGACGGCGGTTGAGGTTGGTCTGTTCGCTCACCAGTACCGGCACGAGTTGCAGGCCCAGGTCGGTCGCTGCCGCCGCCCATTCATTCAGTTGAGGCTGGCTAATGGAGGTATGGACCACTCCAAGCTTGTTCAGACGGGGGATGAGCTCACGCGCCAACGCGATCTGGCGGGAGGGTTTGGGATTGGCAAGCAGAATCCGCACGCGTGGTGGAAGGCTTTCGATGCCCAGGCTTTGCAGCCCGCTGGTGCTGACATAGGTGCCGATGAGGGGCTGCTGACCAAAGCTGACGCCCCAATCCAGAGCGGCCTTGCCCAGGGTGACCAGGGTCGAAGGGGCCGGAACAGGGGATGGATCATCCAGCGTGCGAAACTGCACCGAATCCTGTGAACGGATCTGCTGCAGTGCCTGGGTAAATTCATCGGTCAGATCCGAGCGTTCCGGCGCAACGACCACAATCGTCTCGGCCCGGACAGACCAGGCAACCAGGACCAGCCAGAAAAATATCAGAATGCCTGCAGGTCTCATCGGCTGACCCTGGCTCCCGAAATACTGTTCATTGCGACATCCTTGTCAATTTGAAGAGAAGGGCAGTAATTGCCCTTTCAATGTTGGTTCAGATCTAGAAGCTCAACTCCGCGCTGAGGTAGTAATGGTTGCGGGTGTTATGGATGTTTTCGGGCCAGGTCAGGCCTTCATCATCCAGTCGATGCTGCCAGGTCAGGGCGATCTCCATACTGGCACGGTTCGTCGATCCGAAACGCTTGGCGAGGCGACTGTCCAGGCGTTCGAAACGGCGCTCGTTCAGCTTGTCCGCTCCATAATAGATCAAGCTGCTTTCGATGCCTGCCGGCCATTGGCGTAGCCAGGCCGCGGACCCGCTATTGCGAGCGGTGAGCCGCTGGTCGAGGCTGCGGGTAGCCACGAAATCGATATAGGCATAGGTCAGCCTGAGGCGATCGCGACGGGTAGCTTGCCAGTCGATCTGTGTTTCGGCACCGGTAAAACGAGCAAAATTGTCGTTGTTCGGAATAAAACTCTTGATCTGCAAGGGCTCGCTCATCATGTTGCTTATTTCATCGTAGAACGCTTTGATATCTATCGACAGTCCGATCTGATGGATGTGACCGTTGTACCCGATTTCCCTTGAGCGCATGCGTTCCTGCTCCAGGTCTCCTGGGCCCTGTGCCAGGGCATAATACTCATCGCTGGCGATTGGCGGGCCGCTCAGGTTCGTCGGGGTGTAGGTCCAGTAGGCATTGTTTTCATACATGTCCGGCGAGCGGACTGCCTCGGAATAGACCGCCCGCAAGCTGTGGTTGGGATGCAGGAAAAAATGCACTGCGAGACGCGGCGAGAAGGAATCACCAATCAACTGATCGTCTTCCCACAGGCCCGCCGCGTGGAGCAGCCAGCGCTCGTGGGGACGAAACTCCAGATTGCCGAACACCTGCAGGGTCTGATTGTCGACCGTGCCGCCAAAGAGGGTATCGGACGCCACCCGGTCATACCGCACGTTGGAGCCGAACACGCTGCGCAGTGAATCGCTGAGCTGCAAGGTGTCCTGTATTTCCACCTCGAAGCGTGACTCGCGCAGGTTCTGACCGAGATCCCAGCAGGTGGGGCCTATATCACGAATGGCGTTGTGCTGAGCAATCACCGCCTGGGCCTGTTCAAACAGGCCGGGCTGGTTTCTGAAATCCCGCTCCAGTACTTCAATTGCACGCTCACCGCGGAAATAGTTGTTCATCCTGCGTGCGAGGCGGGGATCGACTTCGAAAATCGCTTTGAGCTCAGGGGAAAACACCACGGGTGAATCACAGGCGCGCCAATCGCGCAGGCGTTCCATGTGCTGCACATAGGTTTTGATTTGCAGACTGTGGGTCGGGGACAGATCATTCGTCCATCTGGCCGATGCGAAGAGATCCCGTGCGCTGGTGTCAGAGGGAGGATAATGGGCGTGAATCTGGCGGTCATAGGCAAAATCAGGAACGCTGCCGTCTTCATTGTAAAGAGACTGGTCAGGAGCCATTGGCTCGTAGTCGTAATCCTCCTGATTGGTACCTTCCTTGGCGCCAACCTGCCAGTTCAGGCTCTGGCTACCGTTCAACTGGGTGTTGCCAGCGAGATTGAAGGCGTTGAGCCTACGATCGTCGCGAAATTCCCGGTCGTAATCATCGATATCAAAGCCGGTATCCTCTTTAGCGAAGATGCTCAGCCGCAGATGGGTATTGCCGACTTCGGTTCCATGGCTGCCGTACAGGTCCTGCACGCCGCGATTGCCGGTGGTGATTTTCAGTCGGGTGCCCAGCGTGCTCCGGGGGTCCCGGGAAATAATGTTGATCACCCCCATTAGCGCATTGGCCCCGTAAGCGGCGGTGTTGGGGCCACGAAAGACTTCTATGCGCTCGATATCTTCCATCGCCAACGGTATGTCGGTCCAGTCCACGGTGGCCAGCCCCGGCCGATAGACGGAACGACCGTCTACCAGCACCTGCAATCTACGTGCTTCGGTCACGTTGGTGCCGTGGTAGTTCACGTTGCTTTTGTTGCCCAGGTGGTAACCTATTTTCATGCCCGGAACCAGACGCAGCAGCTCGGGTATATCCCGGGCGCCCGATGCTCTTATGAGCTGGCGGTCAAGCACGGTCATGCTACCCGGCACTTCCGCAGGGGCTTGTTTCAGGCGAGTAGCGCTCAGTACGGTGGGAAGCTCCACGCGACCGAGCACAAGATCTTCCATGGCCAGCGCAGGCTGAACCATCCCCAAGCCGAAAACGGCAGAGATAACGCGAAAACGAAACTTGAACATTTTAATGGCAACCTAGCACGGTTTTTTATCGCGCCATCATAACGACCACAACAGCTTTTGCCAGCCCCGCATCGCGGTTGCCGACGGAAGAACTTATAATGCCGAAGGTCTCACAGATAAGGATGCAGCATGACTGAGCAAAAGATGCCCGTTTGCGTAGTGGGGGGCGGTAGCTTCGGCACCACGCTTGCCAACCTGATGGCTGCCCATGATGTGCCGGTAACCCTTTGGTTGAGAGACGAGAAGGTCGCTAGCGAAATAACCGACATGCATCAGAACAGCCGCTATTTACCGGGGGTAATGTTGGATCCGCGCTTGCAGGTGACTACCGATCTGGCTGCGGCACTGGCCTCTGCTGACCTGGTTTTTCTGGCTATTCCAAGTGGTTCCTTTCGCAGCGTGCTCAAGCAGATTGGCTCGGACCTGGCCGGTAAAGGCGTAATCAGCACCACCAAAGGTATTGAGCAGCCCGGTTTCCTGATGATGAGCGAAATAGTCGAGCAGGAGGCACCGGACGCCAGGGTTGCGGTTCTTTCGGGACCCAATCTGGCGAAGGAAATGGCCGCAGGGGCTCTCACGGCTACTGTTGTGGCCAGCCAGGACGAAGCGCTATGCCGGCAGGTTCAGCAGGTTCTTGGCAGCAAAAGTCTGCGTGTGTATGCGAGTCAGGACCGCTACGGGGTAGAGCTGGGCGGCGCACTCAAGAATGTCTACGCGATCATGTCGGGCATGGCGGCAGCCATGGGCGTGGGAGAAAACACCAAGAGCATGCTGATCACCCGGGCACTGGCAGAAATGACCCGTTTCGCCGTGCACATGGGGGCGAATCCGCTGACATTTTTGGGCCTTGCCGGGGTCGGCGATCTGATCGTCACCTGCACATCGCCCCAATCGCGCAACTATCAGGTCGGTCACGCGCTGGGCAAAGGCCAGACGCTGGAGGATAGTGTGGCGCAACTGGGCCAGGTAGCCGAGGGGGTGAATACCCTGCGCGTGCTCAAGCAGAAATCCGAGCAGGAGCAGGTCTACATGCCCCTGGTAGCCGGCCTGTATGCCATATTGTTTGAACATAAGCCGTTGGCAGACGTCATAAGCGGCCTGATGTCTGCAGAACAAAAAGACGATGTTGAATTTATCGCCATCCCGGACGGCGATGCGCTGGGAGAAAAGTCACGATGAAACGGGAAAAAGCGGGAATCACGTCGGCCGATTTCTGGCTGCGCCTGATATACGTGCTGTTGTTTGGCCTGGCCTGGCAAGTCGCCGAAGTACTATTGCTAGTCGTTGCGGTGTTGCAGCTCGGTTTCCGTGCCGTGACTGACGAGGCGGACCCCCGCTTGGCCGGCCTGGGCAACAGCTTGTCGCAGTACGCCTGGCAGATCGGACGCTATGTGACCGGCTCATCCGAGCAGAAACCCTGGCCTTTTATGGAATGGCCGGATAAACACGCCCAATGGGGCAGAGTGGTAGATATTTCAGATCGTCCGGTTAACCCGGATCGTGGCGCCGCTGACATTCATCCGAGCGACGGGCCATCAGCTCCATGAAGTTGTGGATACTGCGCCACGGACAGGCCCACGCAATGGCCGCCAGCGATTCGGACAGAGCACTGACCGATGACGGCAGAGCTGAAGTAACGGTCATGGCGCGTCAACTTGCCGGGCAACAATTGGACGTGATTCTTTCCAGCCCCTATACACGGGCCCGCCAGACTGCGGCCATCGTCCGTGAGCAGATCGGTTTCCCACGAGCCATCTCAACGGCAGCATGGCTGACGCCAGACGATAATCCCGCGCAGGTGATGGACTATCTTGCCGAACGGACGGAAGCCTCGCTGCTGATAGTCAGCCATCAACCGTTGGCCAGCCAGCTCATCAGTCTGCTTGTTGAAGGACACAGACGAGGCCATTATCCGATGCCAACCGCTGGTTTAGCCTGTATCGAAATGGATTTTGTCGCGACGGGGCTCGGAATCCTGCATAGTCTGACGAGCCCGGTAAGCGCTGCGGGTTGATCCTCTGTCTGCCGGATGGTGCGCCTTGTTCGGTGCTTTTCGACATGGGATAGTGTTCACCCAAACGGGTGAGCGGTCCATGCCGCTCAACTGATAAAAACAAAAGTAACCACAGAGGTGCTGCAATGGGCGACCAGGTAAAACTGGCTGTTTCGACCGCTCTAGAAGCATTCTACGAGCGCGAACAAGCTCATCCCGACAAGGTGTATCTCACCCAGCCTCTGGCCGATGGACAGCTGGAACTCTACACTTGGGGGCAGGTGGGGGATCAGGCTCGCCGCGTGGCAAGTTATCTCACCAGTCTGGACTTTCCCGAAGCCAGTCACATTGCGATATTCTCCAGGAACTGTGCCCACTGGCTCATTGCAGATCTTGCCATCTGGATGGCAGGGCATGTCTCCGTTCCGGTCTATCCCACGCTTAGTTCCGACGCCGTCCGACAAATGCTCGAGCATTCCGAATGCCGGGCGGTTTTCATCGGCAAGCTGGATGAATGGCAGCAGGTGCGCTCCGGGGTACGCCCGGACATCCCCTGGATCGGCCTGCCGCTTGCCCCGCAAGATCCGAGTCTGCAAGCGTGGCAGAGCTTGCTGGAAACCAATGAACCGATGGCGCACAGGTACTTGCCTGACCCGCATCAACTGGCCACCATCGTGTATACCTCCGGTGCGACCGGGGTTCCCAAAGGGGTGATGCTCAGCTTCGGCAGCATGTTTCACTCGGCCAATACCTGCCTGAGACTGTTCACCATCACCGAAGACGACCGACTTCTGTCGTATTTACCGCTCAGCAATATTGGCGAGAGACAGTTCGTGGAGATCGCCTCGTTGCTTTCCGGTCAGAGCGTTTACTTCGTTCACAGTTCCGAGACCTTCAGTCAGGACATTCAGCGCGCCCGGCCAACGGTCTTTTTCAGCGTGCCCAGAATATGGCTCAAGTTGCACCAGGCGGTGCTGCAAAAGATGCCGGCGGCGGTTCTGGATACGCTGCTAAAAATTCCGTTGGTCCGTCAACGGGTGTCCCGTCGCATTCTGATCAGACTCGGCCTGAATGACATCCGCTACGCGGTAAGCGGGGCGGCGCCCATACCTGACAGCCTGATAGCCTGGTACCAACGGCTGGGCATGAACCTTGTGGAAATATACGGAATGACCGAGAACTGTGGTTATTCACATCTGGGCCGCCCCAAGCGCTTCAAGGCCGGCTGGATCGGCTTGCCCAATCCCGGAGTGGAATGCCGATTAGCCGAAGACGGTGAAATTCTGGTACGCAGCCAGGCTAACATGCTTGGGTATTTCAAGGAGCCGGTTAAAACATCCGAGGCGATCAATGAGGACGGCTTTCTGCACACCGGAGATATCGGCGAGATAGACAAGGAGGGCTTTCTGCGGATCACCGGACGCAAGAAGGACATCTTCAAAACCAGCAAAGGCCGCTATGTCGCGCCTGCACCCATCGAGAAGCTGCTCGCTTCAAACCCGTTGGTCGAGCAGGTGTGCGTGGTGGGTAACAACCTGCATCAGCCGATTGCACTGGTGCAACTTGCGGGAACCGATGCAGGCAAGGTAAAGCTGAATGACAACATTACCGAGCAGATGCTCTCCAAGTTGCTGGCCGAGGTGAATAGTAAGCTCAGCCGACACGAGCAACTGGGTTGCCTGGTGATCATTCCGGATATCTGGAATGTGCAGAACGGTTTCATGACCCCCACCTTCAAGGTCAGGCGTGCGGTTGTTGAAGCGACTTATCGAGACCAGGTCGATCTGTGGTCTGTGTGCGGCAAAACAGTCGTCTGGCACGAGCCATCCCCGGCCTGATGGCCGGATCACAGCTGTGCAGACGGTTATGCCTGTGCATTCATGGCAATCCCTGAGCTTGTGCGTCGACGGGGCGGCAATTAGATTCCATGGCTGCATAAAGCCCGTCGATACAGGACCAGATTAGCTATGGATGTAACCAGCCGAGAAGTGCGTTTTACGCTCCCGTCTATCGAAGTGGCCGCCAAGGTCTGGGGCAAGCCTGGCGGTTTGCCGGTCATTGGCCTGCATGGCTGGCTGGACAATGCCGCGACCTTCGATCTTATCGCTCCGCACCTGGAAGGAGTTTATCTGGTTGCCCTGGATTTACCCGGGCACGGCTTGTCGGGGCATATGCCCGCTGGAGGCTATAGCCTCTGGCAACAGGCTGCGACCGTTTTGCAGGTGGCTGAAGACCTTGGCTGGAAGCAGTTCGGTCTGCTTGGTCACTCGATGGGGGCGATTATCAGCGCGATTCTAGCCGGTAGCCTGCCGGATCGCATCCTTGGCGCTGGGCTGATAGATGGCCTGCTTCCCTTTACCTCAGAGCCAGACCACGCCCCCAAACAGATGGCGCGTTTTTTCGAAGCCAGCCTTGCGGTTGGGGAAAAGCGCAAACCCGTTTATCCCAGTGTGGAAAAAGCTACCACTGCCCGCGTTCTCGGAGGCAACACGCCCATGAGCCGAGCGGCAGCAACGCACCTGGTCGAGCGCGGATTGATGCCGGAACATGGCGGATGGACCTGGCGCAGCGATCCGAAACTGATGCTGCCATCGCCACTGCGCTTTACCAGCCAGCACGCAGTAGCCTTCGTCGAAGCCATCCGGAGTCCGTCCTGTCTGGTACTGGCCAATCAGGGTGTGATGCAGAAGCACCCCGAGATCCTCGAACGCATCGATCGTTTCAAGCACATTCAGGTGCACCATCTGGAGGGCGGACACCACCTGCATCTGGAGGAGCAGGCGTCCGCGGTCGCAACTATTCTTGACAGTTTTTTCAAAACTCTTGCTTGACCCGGCAGGGCGTCTGGTCGAGGCTGTGGGAAGCATGGCCCAGAACATGCTTTAACGATAAGGAGTTTCAATGCTGTCTCGAAGTCGACTTGCTCTAATGGTCTATGGCGTGGGCCTGTCGCTTGCAACGGCGTCGATCCAGGCTGCAACGGCGGTGCCCGAGGAACTCGTGATCGAACCGTACCCGCGTGCGCAGGTGGCCAAGCTGCGTACCGTAGAAGACATTGAGCACGCCGTGGTGATAGGCGGCATCAGGCGCATCAACAACCAGCTCCGCGCTGAACGTGAGGTTCGCACAACGGGTGACCTGATCAGGGTGTCCTGGCAGATTCCCGAAGGGCACGACAGCGCGGAAGCGTTCAAGCATGCCAAGCAACAATTGTTGGCTCGAGACCACGCAATGTTGTTCTTTTGCGAGGGGAGGGAGTGCGGAAGCAGCAGTCTATGGGCAAATCAGGTACTGGAGTTTTCTCGTCTCTACGGGCCTGAGGAGGCTCAGGCTTACCTGGCGGTTCGTCTGGATGACGAACCGCAACGGTTTGTCAGCCTGTATGCCATTACCCGGGGCAATCGTGAAGTCTATCTGCATCTGGACCAGTTCACTCCGACCGAGCCGGTAACAGAGCGTCTCTATCCGACGCCTTCCACGCTGCTGAAAGTGCTTCGCAAGGATGGCAGCGTCAGCGTTCCCAGTGTGGACATGGCCGCTGCGGATACGGACGTGACGGACAGCTGGCTGCGAATTCTCAATCGGGCGCTGAGGTCTGATACCCAGGTACGTATAGTGGTACACGGCGCTCAGGCCCCGGCATTCGTGCAAGGCCTCAAGGACCTCGGCGTGAGGCCCCAGCGTGTGGAGGTGGGAGAGCCAGCTCCGGAGAATGGGATTCTTATCGTACGGCTCTGAATGGTCTAGCGGTTGCTCCCTGCTGGTCTTACTTTGAGCTGGCCGGGGAGCGCTTCAATCGACAGCCAGTCGAACAGGTGCGTACGGTAACGCCCCTGATTGAATAGGTCAGCCTGATCATCGTAGTGCACATCGAAGGGATTGCCCGACTGCCCCATGGGCGAAATGCCGAACGCGCCATTGAGGTCCGCCAGATCTATCAGTCGACGTGTGGAAGGGCCGGCAGTCACGTCATAAACTGGTCCCCCCAGGTTGAAGCTCATGCTGTTGAGGCTCTCCCGGGTACCGTCGATAGCCACCGGTTTGGTGCTCAGGTGACTGGCGAGAGGCAACTTTCCAGCCAACGGGTGACGGTGCTCGAGGCTGGCCACTCTGCTCCATGTCCAATCGTCGACATCGACTCCCAACTGATCCACCAGCGACTCGACGGTGCTTACCCAGGCGTGCTCGATGGCGAGTTGACGGCCGTCAAGACTGGGTTGTTCGCGGTTGTCCCACCAGGGCGAGGCGGGTTTCCAATAAAGACTGGCGAGGCTTTTTTCCGCCATGTGAGTATTCACGAAGAACGCGTACCGCGGACCCAGTTCATCAGCAAACAGGGCGTGCATCAGATGCCCGTGCCAGCGTTGATAAATGGTTGCGCCGACGCTTGTCTGGTCGAAACTGCCATCCCATTGACTCAGCAGTTCGGCTGCCCGGGCCGCAGGCGCGCGCAGGTCGGAACGAACAAGCTCGTCGCTGAACAGCGGCTGGGCATCCCTGATCATCGTAAGAGCTTGCGGCCGAGCAGTGTCCAGCTGCATTGATTTGAAATAAGACAGATCCGGCGTTTGCTGCGCACCCAGCAGTTCGGCAATCCGGCTGGCTCTGTCAGCGGGGGCGTAATACCCAGGTAATACGCGACGCGGATTGCCATCGCCGTAGGGGTTGTTGGCGCTGAATATCTGGCCATCGTCGGGATTGACCACCCGTGGATTCATGGAGAACGGCTGGTAGCCTCGAAAGTTGTCGCGCTCACTCGAGCCGCTAAGCAAGGCAAAGCTGTTATTGCTGTTGGGCCAGCGCTTGAGCCGGCCGATTGCCCACATGGCGATGTTATCCTCCACATCGGCGTAGACAAGATTCAGGCCAGGTGACCAGTGCTGCGCGGCGGCTGATTCGAATTCCTCAAGACTCTTGGCTCGGGCAAAGCCATAAAAGGCCCCGACGGAATCATTTTCCGGATCAAGAAAGGTCCAGAACAAGCTGACAGGCGGGCTGTCGGGACTGTGATCAAAGCTACCAGGCTGGTCATTGATTATTGGGCCATGCCTCGAGCTGCGCATCTTCACCAGGCGGTCTTCCTGCCCGCGGATCTTGATCACCTCTTCATGTATCTGAAGCGCTTGCCAACGGCCTGCTGCCCAGACCTGATCGGGATTGTCCGGATTTACCCGTTCGCGATAAAAATCCACCTCATCATTCATCAGCATTGTCAGACCCCACGCATGCCGCCGCGTCTGACCGAGCAGCGCGAAGGGCAGGCCTGCCAGGAAGTGGCCGTAGACCTCATGCTCCGGGGTACGTATGTGAGCTTCATACCACACGGCAGGGGCGGAAAAGCCAATGTGCGGATCATTGGCCAGCATGGGCGCACCGCTCTGGCTGCGGCTGGCGTTGAGCACCCAGGCATTGCTGCCCAGGAATTGTCCGGCGGGTAATGTCCGCTCGACCTTTGCCAGTTCGGTCAGCAGGGGCTCAAGCAGAGAGGCGGTCTGCCCGGTTTGCGGGCGCGGTACCTGGCTGTCGGGACTGCCAGGTACCAGATCCTTTGCGTGCCGGTCTCCGAGGGTGCCACGCACGTGGTCCACCAGGGCATCGGTCTTGAACGCCTCGGCAAAGGAATAAGCCATATATCCCATGACGTGGCCAATGTCTTCCAGCGAAAAATAGTCTGGTTTGGTCAACAGTAGGCGGTATTCTGCGGGCACGCCGCCATCTTCTATGTACTGGTTGATGCCATCCTGATAGGCCTTGACCAATTGAACGTGGGGAGAGTCTGCCTGGCTTTTCATCCGCTCGGCATAGTCGCGCGCGTACCGGCTGATGCCCAGGGTACGGAAAAATCTGTCCGTCTCGAATGAGTCCTGGCCAAAAAGCTCGGATAGACGTCCCGCTCCGATCCGGCGCAGCACGTCCATTTGAAAAAGGCGATCCTGTGCGTGCAGGTAGCCTAGGGTACGATAGGCGTCCTGGTCGTTTTGTGCATCAATATGGGGCACGCCCCAGGCGTCGTAGAATACCGCGACGGGTTGGTCAAGGCGGTGAAGGTCCAGATTACCGCTACGTTTGACCTGTGCTGTATATAGCGTCCACCACGCGACCCCGGCAATAATTGCGCAGAGGACAAGCAGGACGAGGAAGGTTTTTACCAGGAGCTTGCGGCGGTTGGTCACAGGTGGCCTTGTATAAATCGAAATTATCCCGGCATGATGCTGAGAGAGATACCCGGCGTCAATCACGATTATTGTCACAGGAGAACAAGCATTATGGGGCAGAGCGTTGCGCTGGTTCTGGGCAGTGGCGGGGCCAGAGGTTATGCCCATATTGGGGTAATCGAAGAGATAGAACGGCGCGGTTATACAATCGAGTGCATCGCCGGTTGTTCAATGGGTGCGGTGATCGGCGGCATCTACGCAGCAGGAGGGCTGGCTGCCTACAAGGAGTGGGTCTCAGGTCTGGCTTATCTGGATGTGCTGCGCCTGCTGGATGTCGGGTTCGGTGGGCTGGGTGCCATACGAGGGGAGCGGATATTCGGCAAGATCAGGGAAATCGTCGGCGAGGTTCACATCGAGGAGCTGCGCATTCCCTTCACCGCGGTGGCAGCGGATCTGACCAATCAGCAGGAAGTCTGGTTTCAGCAGGGCTGTCTGCACCAGGCAATGCGGGCGTCTGCGGCAATTCCCAGCCTGTTTTCGCCGGTTCGGCAGGGCAGCCGGGTGCTGGTGGATGGCGGGTTGCTGAATCCGCTGCCGATTGTGCCGGTGGTTTCAGCCCACTGCGATCTGATAATGGCTGTGAATCTGAACGCCATTCATACCAACGGGTATGTGCTTCCGGTAATTGAGCGGCCCGCGCCGATGCGACAGCAATGGGACCAATGGCTGGAAACACTGAGTGTTCGCAACTGGCTGGCACGCAAGGACGTGAATGGCGCCGATGAGACGGCGGTGCTGGATTACCCCACCGAGGAGCCGCAGGCAGAGGTGATGGCGCACCGTCAGGAAGATGAAGCGGCGCCAGTGCGGGTGGAAGAAAATGTTGGGCCGGCGAGCATGCTGGAGCTGGTGAACCTGTCATTTGAAACCATGCAGGCTTCACTTACCCAATACAAGATCGCTGGTTACCCACCCGACGTGGTGATAGAGGTGCCGCGTCGTTTGTGTCGATTCTTTGAGTTCCATCGCGCCCCTGAGCTGATCGAGCTGGGACGAATGGTGGCTAGCGACACGCTGGACCGGTTTGAAGGGCGTAAGCCGGGGAATCCGTAGGCCCCCGTTCATTGGCCTGATAGAATGCCGACCCTGATTTACTGGCAGGAGAGCGGCATGACAGACAAAGTGCGATTGACCGAATACAGCCATGGCGCTGGTTGTGGCTGCAAGATTTCCCCGCAGGTGCTCGATGAAATTCTCGCGGTGGGCCAGCCGGGACCGTCGTTTCCCCAGCTTTGGGTCGGCAACGACAGCCGGGACGACGCCGCAGTATTCGGGCTGGACGACGAGCAGGGGATTGTAAGCACCACTGACTTTTTCATGCCTATCGTTGACGACCCCTTTGACTTCGGCCGTATCGCCGCTACCAATGCCATCAGTGATATCTACGCCATGGGCGGCACGCCCTTGATGGCCATCGCCATCCTCGGCTGGCCGGTCAATCTGCTGCCTGCCGCGGTAGCGGGCGAGGTCATTGCCGGAGCGCGTTCTGTGTGCATAGAAGCGGGCATGCCGCTGGCAGGTGGGCATTCCATTGATGCACCCGAACCCATTTTTGGCCTGGCTGTTACCGGGCGGGTCATGCGCCGGGAACTCAAGCGCAACGACACTGCCCGTCCGGGAGCGAAGCTGTTTCTTACCAAGCCGCTGGGTATTGGCATTCTGACCACAGCTGAAAAGCAGAAAAAGCTGCTGCCGGAGCATGTGGGCGTGGCGCGCGATCTGATGTGCCAGCTAAACCGCATCGGGGCGCAGTTCGCGACGCTCAAGGGCGTGCAAGCAATGACCGACGTGACCGGCTTCGGTCTACTCGGTCACCTGGTCGAGATGGCCGAGGGTTCGGGCATCAAGGCGCGCATTGAATATGCTCAGGTACCTTGTCTGGCGAGTGTCGAGCATTATCTGGCCCAGGGCTGCGTGCCGGGTGGTACCGGGCGTAACTTTGCCAGCTACGGCCACAAGCTGGCTGATCTGCCGGCAGCCTGGCGTGACCTGCTATGTGATCCGCAAACCAGTGGTGGGCTGCTGGTGGCCGTGGAGGCCTCGGCAGAGGAGGCCTTCCTGGCGATGGCGCGACACGAAGAGCTCGACCTGACGCCCATCGGCGAATGCCTTGAGGCTGATGGCGGCGCTTGCGTCGAGGTAGTCTGATGCGCGACGACATCAGGGATTATGGCCGGTTGTTCATCGAAAACATTCCGATGATGGATGTTCGAGCGCCAGTGGAGTTCAGCAAGGGCGCCTTCCCCTTGGTAGTCAACCTGCCTCTCATGAATGATACGGAGCGCCAGCAGGTCGGTACCTGCTACAAGAACCAGGGCCAGCACGCTGCAATCGAGATGGGCCACAATCTGGTCAACGGGGACCTCAAGGCCGAACGGATTGCGGCTTGGCGTGCCTTCGCCGACGCACATCCGAACGGTTATCTGTACTGTTTTCGAGGCGGCCTCCGGTCACAGATCGTGCAGCAGTGGCTGGCCGAGGCGGGTGTTCAGTACCCGCGGGTCATAGGGGGCTATAAGGCGCTGCGGCGTTTTCTTATCGATACGCTGGAGGAGTCGGTTAAAGCCTGTCCGATGACCCTGGTGGCCGGTCTGACCGGAACGGGCAAGACCGAAGTGATCACCGCCCTGGCCAACAGCGTGGATCTCGAAGGCCATGCCCACCATCGCGGCTCCAGTTTCGGACGCCACGCTACCGGCCAGCCCGGCCAGATCGATTTTGAAAATCGCCTGGCCATAGAAATGCTCAAGGTGCGTGGCGCCGGACACGAGCATTTGGTACTGGAAGATGAAGGGCGCATGGTCGGTAGCTGCTCGATCCCCTTGCCGCTTTATCACGCCATGCAGCAAGCACCGCTAATTTGGCTAGAAGACAGTCTGGAAAACCGCGTCACACGGATATTGCAGGATTATGTGGTCGATATGCACGCCGAATACGCGGCGCTGTTTCCGACTGACCCCGACCAGGCCTTCTCGACCTTTGCCGAGTATCTGACCACCAGCCTGCTGCGGATTCGCAAGCGACTGGGAGGGGAGCAGCACCAACTGCTGGACGAGTTGATGCGCAGCGCCCTGGAGAGTCAGATGCGAACCGGCGATGCCAGTGACCACCGGGGATGGATAGCTGGCTTGCTCGAAAACTACTACGACCCAATGTATGCATATCAACGTGCTGCGAAGGAAGAGCGGGTGGTTTTCAGCGGGGACCACCAAGCGGTAATCGAATACCTGGGCGAAGCCTCGCATCGACACCAAGCATGATGTGTGAACAATGCAAGTGATCGAGTCTTAATTTGACCCGCTGTGCTGATATGATCCTGATCAAGTTGGCTGGAGTGCCTCGAGCCATAATTTAGTCAGGAGATGGTACGGATGAGCATGGCATTCGCGGGGAAAGTAGCATTGGTCACCGGTGCTGGGGCGGGTATAGGTCAGGCAACAGCGCAAGCGTTTGCTGCTCAAGGAGCCAAGGTGGTGGTGTCGGATATCAATGTGGCGGCTGGCGAGGCCGTAGCGCAGGGGATCAAGGCGGCCGGCGGTGATGCGGTTTTTGTCGGCTGTAACGTTGCCGTGGCGGCGGAAGTCAAGGCGCTGATGGAAGCGGTCATGTCTGTTTACGGTCGCCTGGACTGCGCATTCAACAATGCCGGTATCGAAATAGAGCAGGACAAGCTCGCCGACGGTGATGAAGAGGTGTTCGACAGCATCATGGGCGTGAACGTCAAGGGTGTCTGGTTATGCATGAAGCATCAGATCCCGTTGATGCTGGCGCAGGGTGGTGGAGCGATTGTGAATACGGCGTCGGTGGCCGGCCTGGGCGGCGCGCCAAAGATGAGTATCTATAGCGCCAGCAAGCACGCGGTGCTGGGTCTGACCCGCTCTGCGGCGGTCGAATACGCCAAAAAAGGCGTGCGTATCAACGCAGTCTGCCCTGCCGTGATTGACACGGAGATGTTCCGCCGCGCTGCCGCCATCGATCCACGCAAGGCCGATTTCGCCGCGGCAATGCATCCGGTGGGCCGGATCGGCAAAGCCGAAGAAATTGCCGCAGCGGTCCTGTATTTATGCTCCGAGGGTGCGGCCTTTACCACCGGTATTGCCCTGCCGGTCGATGGCGGGGCGACTTGCATCTGACGCTCAAGGCTACTCGTCCCGTCCTTCAAGCATGGTTCTTTTAAGCAGTACGTAGACCGACCCTGTGCCGCCATGGCGCGGGGTGCATGAGGTGAAGCCCAGCACCTGTTCGTGCTGGCGCAGCCAGGTGTTGACGTGGCTTTTCAGAATGGGTTTGCGTCCGTCGTTGCGTATCGACTTGCCATGGGTAATGCGTACGCACCGAATTTCCAGTTTGTTGGCCTCGGCGAGAAACTCCCACAGAAGCTCACGGGCTTTTTCCACCGTCATCCCGTGAAGATCGATCGAACCTTCAAAGGGAATCTGACCGTTCTTCAGCTTGCGCAGTTGTGATTCCTGCACACCGTTCGCTGCCCAGCTGAGGTCTTCTTCCGGGTGAACGTCGATCACGAACTGATCAGACAGACCATCTACCCGTAGTCGGTTGTCGGTCCGCACGGCACCTTGCCGCAGCGTTTTAAGCAACGCTTTGTCGGCGCGCGGCTTGCCGGTATCGGCATGGTCGACCTTGATTGGCTTGACGCCCTTGGTTGCCTGTTTGAACAGGTCAAGGTCGTCGGGTTCGTTGGAATCTTCGCTCATGGTATCGGTGCAGTAATGGTCAGGCGTGCAGTGTACCAGTACTGCCTTGAAGGAGGCGATGCGGGTAGAATGGCAACTCTACTCCTTACCGGATCTGCTGCCATGACCGAACTCGCTGCGCTGACCACCATCAAGGACCTGGTTCGCTGGGGCGTCAGTCGTTTTCATGAAGCCGAGCTGTTTTTTGGTCACGGCACCGATAATGCCTGGGATGAGGCACGCCTGCTGGTACTCAACGCGCTTTATCTTCCGTGGGAAACGCCGCAGGAGTATCTGGATTGCCGGGTGACCGATAGCGAACGCAGCGCAGCGCTGAGCTTGCTTCAACAGCGTATCGATCAGCGCATTCCCGCTGCCTATCTCACCGGGCAGGCACGCTTTGCAGGGCTGGATTTCATCGTTGACGAACGGGTGCTGGTGCCACGCTCACCGATTGCCGAGCTGATAGCCAATCGTTTCGAACCATGGCTGGAGCGCGACCCTGAGAAGGTCCTGGATCTGTGTACCGGAAGCGGCTGCATCGGAATCGCCTGCGCCTATGCGTTTCCTGAGGCCGAGGTCGTTCTGGCGGATCTGTCCAGCGATGCGCTGGCAGTAGCCGAGATGAATATTGAAGTGCATGGCCTGCAGGAGCGAGTGGAGACGCGCTGGTCGGATGGCTTCGATGGAGTACCTGGCGAGCGATTCGATCTGATCGTGAGCAATCCACCCTATGTGGATGCACAGGACATGAATGCTCTGCCTGACGAGTACCACCATGAGCCGGAGATGGGCCTGGCATGCGGGGAGGACGGCCTGGACCTGGTGAGGCGAATGCTGGTCGAGGCAGCCGAACATCTTTCCGAAGACGGCGTGCTGGTCGTCGAGGTTGGCAACAGCATGGTGCATGTGATGGCGCAGTGGCCGGAGGTTGACTTCGAGTGGGTACCCTTGAAGCTCGGCGGTCACGGTGTGTTCGTGCTGAGTGCCGAGCAATGCCGCCGTTACCAGTCGCTGTTCATGGATGTCGGTTAACGCACCACGACCCAGAACAGAAGCAAGGCCTGGAAAATCGAAAACACGATAAGACAACCAATGGCGAATCGATGACCAAGGTCGTTGCGTTTGTAGTTTTCGATGACCGCACGTAGGCTGTTGATCTCGGTTTGCTGCTGGAGGTTAGCGGATTCCTGGTGGCGCAGTTGCGTCCACAGCTCGCTTACCTGGAACGACTGGACGCGTTCGGCGTTCCAGCTGTTTGAAAGAGTGCCGGGAGAATCTGCCAGGGCGCGACCCTGGGTCTGGGTCTCATCGGTATACACAAGCTCGAAGCCGGCGCGTGCGAGTATCTTCTCCTTTAACTGGCGATTTTCCGTACTGAGCGCCTCCTGGCTGTGCATCGGAACGGGCGTCACCCGATAATCGGTACAGTTTCGCTGGCACCAGTCAATCAGTTGCGCCAGGAGAAAGCCAGCCAGGCCGCGGCGGGCAGGGACCATGACGACGTCACTGTCGGGGCCAAAACGGAGCCGACGATTCTTGTGATCCACGAGTACTTCAAGCGTGTTGCGGCCGGCTTCCGGCGGTGCTTCGCCTTCCACCATCGCCTGTAGGCGGAGCAGCTCCAGGTCAGCAACCCGTTCGCTGGTCACGGCGATCCTGGCCAGCCGTTCGGCCTGGACCAATTGACGGGCCTTGAACACCGGTTTCAACTGTACCCAGAAAAAATCAGACGGGCGCGCCTGGGCGAACGGATTACGCCGCACCCTTTCGGCTGGTTGTTGCATGGTTGTCTGGTCCGCGCCGCTCATTGAATGTTCCGCCTTGGTCATTATGTTTATCGACCGGTCGGTGTTTTTCTTGACTTTCCTACCAGGCGCTCAATGCCTGCCAGATCAGACGTATCGCCAGGAGGGTCAAAAGAACGTTGAATATCAGTCCGAAGCGGCGGTTACTGATGTTTTTCAGCAGATTCAGGCCAGCCCAGGTTCCCAGAGCTCCTGCGGCAATCATCAGGACGATGAGCCCCATCCATTCGCCGAAGACAAAGCCCGCCGCCCCGTAAACCAGTGCTTTGGGGGCGTGTTGCAGGCTCATTGTTGCGGCGAACGTGGCCACAGTTGAGAAGCGCTCGCCATTTTGCTGCTGCTTGATAAAAGCGGCTACGAGAGGTCCGGTCGCTCCGATAAACAGACTCAAAAAAGTGGTGAAGAATGCCGCAATCAAGGTGCCAACCGGCCCGGTGGCTACCTTGGGGACGGGCGGACCCCAGCACAGCAGCAGAATGAACCCGGCAATGCTCAGTTGCACAATGCCCAGCGGTAGATCAACCAGAAACAGACTTCCCAGCCAGGCACCAAGGATAACGCCAGGTAAGAACCAGGCGACGATCCGAACATTGATGTGGCGCAAGGTCATCAGAGCGCGATTGGCGTTGGACCCCAGTTGCACCATGCCGTGCACGGGAATGATGGCTGCAGGAGGCACCGTCAAGGCCATCAGCGCCAACAATAATACGCCACCGCCGATTCCCAGGGAGGCCGTCACGGCGGAGGTAATCCCGGCGGCAAATATCAGCGCGGCAACCAGCGCAGGGGAAAGCCCGGCCGGGATCAACACGTCAAGAACGGCTTGCATCAGCGAACCTGTGAAGTGGAAACCACCAGACTAGCGCTCCGATAACAGACTGTCACCCATGCCTGCACAAGGCTATACTGCTCGCCTTGAATAATCTGACGTCGGGTTGTGCGCATGTCCGGGAACACCATTGGCACTTTGTTTACCGTTACCACTGCTGGCGAGAGCCATGGACCAGCGTTGCTGGCAATTGTCGATGGCTGTCCGCCCGGGCTGGAGCTCAGTGTCGATGATCTGCAGCGCGATCTGGATCGCCGCAAGCCCGGAACCAGCCGGCACACCACCCAGCGCCAGGAAGCGGATGAAGTCGAAATCGTCTCCGGCGTGTTCGAAGGACGCACTACCGGGTGCCCGATTGGCCTGTTGATTCGCAACACCGATCAGAAGTCCAAGGACTATTCCGCCATCAAGGACCTGTTTCGTCCGGCGCATGCCGACTATACCTATCATCACAAATACGGTATTCGCGACTACCGCGGCGGTGGTCGTTCTTCCGCCCGGGAGACGGCCATGCGTGTCGCCGCTGGCGCTATTGCCAAGAAGTATCTGGCAGCGCAGGGCATTACCGTGCGCGGCTACATGAGTCAGCTGGGACCGATCGAGATTCCCTTCAAAACCTGGGACTCGGTTGAGCAGAACGCGTTTTTCTGTGCCGACCCGGACAAGGTGCCGGAGCTCGAAGCCTATATGGATCAGCTGCGCCGGGATCAGGATTCGATCGGCGCCAGGATCACCGTGGTAGCCGAGGGCGTCCCCCCGGGACTGGGCGAACCGGTGTTCGACCGCCTGGATGCCGAGCTTGCCTACGCGCTGATGAACATCAACGCCGTCAAAGGCGTCGAGATTGGCGCTGGTTTTGCCTCGGTGGCCCAGCGCGGCACCGAGCATCGCGATGAAATGACCCCGGCTGGGTTTACCAGCAATAACGCAGGCGGAGTATTGGGGGGCCTATCCTCTGGCCAACCCATCGTGGCGCATCTGGCGTTAAAACCCACTTCGAGCATCACCACGCCTGGCAAGTCCATTGATGTAAACGGGGCTGCGGTGGATGTGGTCACCAAGGGCCGCCATGATCCCTGTGTCGGCATTCGCGCCACTCCGATTGCCGAGGCCATGATGGCCATTGTGCTGTTGGACCATTTGCTCCGACACCGCGGTCAGAATGCTGACGTACAGGTTGCGACGCCTGTGCTGCCGCAGCTTTAAACTCTCCTGGCGATCCGGTAGCGGAGGCTTGACTCAGTGAGCGCTCCGTTACCTTATTGGCGCCTGTCCGGTTTCTATTTTGCCTACTTCGCTCTGTTGGGCGGGGTAGCGCCATTCCTTGCCCTGTATTTCCATTATCTGGGCTTTTCTGCTGCGCGCATCGGCGAACTCGTTGCGGTTCCCATGCTCATGCGCTGTCTGGCTCCGAATTTGTGGGGCTGGCTGGGAGATGTGACCGGCAAGCGTTTGCTCATCGTTCGCTTCGGCGCCCTGGCTACGGCTGTCTGCTTCACCGGCATTTTCCTGCGTCAGGATTACGCGTGGTTGATGATCATCATGGCGACCCACAGTTTTTTCTGGCACGCCGTGCTGCCGCAGTTCGAGGCTATTACGCTGGCGCATCTTGGTGAGCGCTCCGGACGCTACAGCCAGATCCGATTATGGGGATCGGTCGGATTCATCGCGACAGTCATAGGCCTGGGTCTGCTGCTGGAGCTGTTTAGTCTGGATGTCTATCCGCTGGTCATGCTCATCATCATGTTAGCTATTTTCGCTTGCAGCCTGGCGGTGCCGGACGCGCCCCGGCGCGCCGCCCGGGATTCGCCGGGCCTGGCCAGCGGGTTTCTGCGACAGCTGCGGCAGCCGGGTGTGCCTGCCTTTCTGTTGTGTGTCGCGTTGATGCAGTTGTCCCACGGACCGTACTACACCTTCATGACCCTGCACCTTGAATCCCTGGGTTACAGCCGCGGCGTGATTGGCATGCTTTGGGCGCTGGGGGTAATAGCGGAGATCGGACTGTTCATGCTGATGGCCAGGCTGCTGGCCCATTGCAGTCTCAAGCAACTGCTGGTGACGAGCTTCCTGCTGGCGTCGTTGCGCTGGTTGCTGCTGGGAACCCTTGCTGATCAGCTGATAGTTCTGCTTTTCGCACAGATACTTCATGCAGCGACGTTCGGCATTTTTCACGTGGCTTCGGTTCATTTTATTCAGCGCAACTTCAGCGAACGCCTCCAGGGGCAGGGGCAGGCGTTGTATGCGACACTGGCCGGTATTGGCGGCGCGCTGGGAGCGCTGTATTCAGGCTATAGCTGGAATACGATCGGACCCATGTGGACCTTCGGTATCGCCAGTTGTGCCGCGCTACTGGCTGCTGCTGTGCTGATCACGCGCCTACCTGAACATCGTTGAGTCCCAACAGGCGAAGCCCATGAGTCATCTCGTCGTATATCACCAAGACAATTTATTGAATCCGGTCAAGCTGCTGAACCGCCTGGATGATATCAGCGCAACGCTAGCCGAAGTGGATGTCGCCCTCCGCCAGCTGGAGCTGCCTGAAAGACTTCGCGAAGCCATCCCTGGTGAGGCTCTCTCCGACAATCTTGCCAATGACATCGAGCGCAGTTGCGGAGCAGGTAATTTCTCCTGCGCTGAGCTGCGAAGCTATAAGGGGTCGCCGGGCTATGCTGCTGATGATCCCTCGCAAGGCGAGCAGGAGCATTATCATCGGGAACCGAGCCAGCTACTCGTTCTGAAAGGCGGCGGTGTGCTTTGCATTCACATCGCAGAGAGTTTGTACGTGCTTGGATGTGGGCCAGGCGATGTGATTGGCTTGCCTGCGAAAGTGGCCAAGTGGTTCCAGCCCAAGGCTGGCACAGCCTGCACCGTTGCGCACCGGGCTTTGACGCGCAATGGTTTAAAGGCTTGCCTAACGGGAAGTGACATAGCCTCACGTGTTCAGTTACCTGACCTGTAGGGGCGGCCCCCCCGAACCATCTGTCGCGCTGGTAGTCCATAAGTTTACGTGTCGCTGTTCTGTCACGTTGTTTCACTAAAAATAGAACTACATCATAACAAGGGGTTGCACATGGATCTTAATGTAGGTGGTGGAATTGTTGGCCTGATCATTCTCGTTCTGAGCATCTGGGCCATCATCAAGATCGTGCAGAGCGGAGCCAGTACTGTGGCCAAGGTTCTGTGGGTTTTATTCATACTGATCGTCCCGGTTATCGGACTGATTGTGTGGTTCTTTGCAGGTCCGCGCGGTGGAAGGACCTGAATGAGCGATGACTCAATCCGGGTGGCGCTGGTTACCGGCGCCGCCCGGGGGATAGGCCGTGGCGTGGCCCTCAGATTGCTACGCGACGGCTGGGCAGTCGTGGTGGGCGATATAGACGAAGTGATCGGTCAGGACACGGTCGAGGAGCTGGCCCGATTCGGTGCGGTGGAATTCGTTGAGCTGGATGTGACTGACGAAAGCAGTGTCGTTTCCTGTATTGAGCGGATTGAGGAGGACTTCGGGCAGTTGAACGGGCTGGTGAATAACGCGGGAATAGCCGATCCGGACAGCGGACCTGTCGAACAACTAAGCCTTGAGGAATGGAATCGACGGATCACCACCAATCTCACCGGCGCCTTTCTGTTGTCCAAGCACGCGATTCCACTACTGCGTGAGAGCGGGGGATCCATCGTGAACATGGCGTCGACTCGCGCCATCCAGTCCGAAGCCCATACCGAAGCTTATGCGGCCAGCAAGGGCGGCCTGGTTGCGCTTACCCATGCGCTGGCGATCAGCCTTGGGCCTACCATTCGGGTCAATGCGGTCAGTCCAGGCTGGATTGATACGCGACCGTCGCCGCAACAGCATGGCGATCCTTTGCGAGCGATTGATCATGATCAACACGCGGTGGGTCGCGTGGGGCAGCCTGATGATATCGCCGCTTTGGTGGCGTTTCTCCTTGGAAACGATGCCGGCTTTATCACAGGGCAAAATCTTGTCGCAGATGGTGGCATGACAAGACAGATGATCTACGTGGAATAACGCGCAGATGCGGGTTCTCCTGGGGCTGTCGGGCCCCAGCTCGAATCTAATCTCGTAGCAGCTTCAGCAGTCCAGGCCCAGCGCCGTTGATCAAGCTGGTGCTTGACCGTCCCAGGTAACACCCGTTCTTTCGGAGAGTTAGCGGCTATTGCCCTCAGGCGCGGGTCTTCCCGGGACTGGCGAGCACAGCTCGATACCTAGTCTCGCAGCAGCTTCAGCAGTCCAGGCCTGACGTCGCTTCAAGCTGGTGCTTGACCCTCCCAGGTGAAACTCACTTTCTCGGAGGCTATCGGCGGTTCCGCAAAGGCCCGGGCTGCGGCTGTCAGCCCGAGCGAGGTGGCGCTTACTTCTCGACGAAGGCACGTTCGATCACGTAGTGCCCCTGGTCCCCGTGCCTTGCTTCCTTGAAACCCTGGCTGTCGAGAATGGCGCAAGTATCCTTGAGCATGCTTGGACTGCCGCAAAGCATGAATCGGTCCGCCTCAAGATCCAGGGGCGGCAGACCTATATCCTCAAACAGCTTGCCGCTGGACATCAGGTCAGTCAGGCGCCCCTGGTTGCGAAACGGCTCGCGGGTCACGGTAGGGTAGTAAATGAGTTTGTCTCGAACCATCTCCCCGAAATACTCGTGATTGGGTAATTGCTGGTCAATCAGCTCCTGATAAGCCAATTCGCGAACGTGACGGCAACCATGCGTAAGGATGACCTTGTCATACTGCTCGTAGGTTTCCGGATCCTGAATGATGCTGATAAAGGGCGCCAGACCGGTTCCTGTGCTGAGCAGATACAGATTCCGGCCAGGCAACAGGTGGTCCAGAACCAGCGTGCCGGTGGGCTTGCGGCTGACCATGATCTGGTCCCCCTCCCGGATATTCTGCAAGCGTGAGGTAAGAGGGCCGTCCTGCACCTTGATGCTGAAAAACTCCAGCGTGTCCTCGTAATTTGGGCTGGCGATACTGTAGGCTCGCATCAGCGGCCTGCCTTCAACCTCCAGGCCGATCATGATGAAGTGGCCGTTCTTGAATCGAAATCCCGGATCGCGGGTGGTCTTGAAGCTGAATAGATTGTCGGTCCAGTGGTGAACACTGATTACCTTTTCGGTGTTGAAGCCAGCCATAGTCGTTCTCCCTTCTTCAATCTGATGGCAAGGAGTCTACGCTTTGGTACTATATCGGTTAAGCGACTTATATGCGCATATATAAACGGAAAAACCGATAATGAAATACACCCTTCGTCAGCTTGAAGTCTTTCTCGCTACCGCCTTCCATGAAAACCTCACGCGGGCGGCGGAGAGTCTGTCCATGTCACAGTCTGCGGCCAGTAGCGCCCTCAGAGATCTGGAGCGCCAGTTCGATGTGCAGCTATTTGATCGGGTGGGAAAGCGCCTGCAGCTTAACGAACTCGGCTCTATGCTGCGGCCCAAGGCGCAAGCGCTGATGGATCAGGCCGGCAGTCTGGAATCGGTGCTGGCCAGTCATGAAGATATAGGTAACCTGAAGGTGGGGGCAACCCTCAGCATCGGGAATTATCTCGCGGTGGAGATCATGGCTCGTTACATGGTTGAGCAGAGCGGGGCGAGGGTCCAACTGGAAGTTGCCAACACCGCAACCATTGTGCGCAAGGTGGCCAATTTTGAGCTGGATATTGGTCTTATTGAGGGCGAGGTCCACCACCCGGAACTGGACATGCACCATTGGCGGGACGATGAGTTGGTGGTGTTTTGTGCTCCGGATCATGCCTGGGCAGGCAAACCCTGGCTCGCCGACGAGGACCTTCTGACTGCTGAGTGGATAGTCCGGGAACCAGGGTCCGGGACCCGCCAGCATTTCGAATGGGCGATGCACGGCCTGTTGCCAAACCTGCAGATCAAGCTTGAACTGCAGCACACCGAAGCAATCAAGCGAGCGGTAGAGGCGGGGCTGGGTATTGGCTGTCTGTCGGCCATCACGCTGGTCGAAGCGTTCAAGCGTGGCAGCCTGGTACCGCTATCGGTGCCGCAGAGAGATTTTCGTCGCAGTTTCTATTTTGCCTTGCAGCGTAACAAATTCCGCAGTGCGGGAATCGAGCGCTGGCTGGAAATGTGCAAAGACTCAAACCAGCAAATATAAAAAGCCCGGACACATGGCCCGGGCTTCCAAGTACGACGGCGGGTTACTGCTTGCTGGCAATATTCAGCTGTCCATCCTGCAGCGGAATCTGCTCGCCCGGATGATTGTCCATGCGAACGGTACCAGGCTGGTCGCCGATAACGTAATCAACCTGGTAGCCCACAACCTTCGAGCTGCTGTCGTAAACTGTTTCACAACGATTTTCGACAGTGGTATAGGTATCGCCGGCCTGCATCTTCTCCTGGGTCTTGTTGCCCGCGTATCCGCCGGCAGCGGCACCCGCTACGGTAGCAATCTTCTTGCCGCTCCCGCCGCCGACCTGATTGCCCAGCACCCCGCCGATCAAGGCGCCCGCGACGGTGCCGAGCACCTTGTGTTCATCCTGAACAGGACGCTGACGCGTAATGACTACGTCCTGGCAGACCTCGCGCGGCGTGCGTTGATCTTCCGTTATTTCGGCGACGTTGGTCACCTCTGCGTGGGTGGGGGATTTACTGGTCATGGCGCTGTAACCGGCAAAGGCGCCGCCAGCGGTGGCGACGATCGCACCGATTACGATTCCTGACAGCATTGATTTGTTCATTGGTGTTACTCCGTGGTGGTTCATAATTCAGCTTCGGGTATCTACCCAAGCCCCTGCATAGTGGCACGTTATCAGACGAAGCGTTTCGGTTATCCATCCTTTTGTGAAAGAGATCGCAGTTCAGATGTCGCCAGTAGGCTAGGCCTGGTCAGCCGAAGGCGGGGCGCTGCCCAGCAATTCAACAAATTCCTGGGCAGAGACGGGGGGGCTGAACAGGTAGCCCTGGTAACAATGGCAAGACTGCTGCTTGAGAAAATCAAGCTGTTCGGCGGTTTCTACCCCTTCAGCAATCATTTCAAGCCCCAGGTTGCGCGCAATGGCGATGATAGCCCGAATGATTTCGGTGTCGTTTCCTTTTTCGGTGCAGTCCCTGACGAAGGACTGGTCGATTTTGATCAGGTCCAGCGGGAGGCGTTTCAGATAGCTTAAGGAAGAATAGCCTGTGCCGAAATCATCAATAGCGAAGAGCACCCCGAACCTGCGCAGTTCCTGCATCTTTTCGACGGTGTCGTTGATGTTCTGAATCACCACCCCCTCGGTAATCTCCAGCTTGATGCAGCTGGGCGGAATGCCGAGCGGCAGAATGGCATTTTTTACCTGCTCGACAAATCCCGGCTGGCGGAATTGCCGGGGGCTTATGTTGACGCTCATGCTGAAGTGCTGCACATCTATATGACCGCCGCTGATCAACTCGGCCACAAAACGGCATGACTGCTGAAGAACCCAGGCGCCGGCTTCAACGATCATGCTGCTTTCTTCAAGAATATCCATGAACGCAGCAGGTCCTATCAGTCCCTTGTGCGGATGGTTCCAGCGCATCAGCGCCTCGCCTCCAACGACACGCTGGGCCTGCGTATCGAACTGCGGCTGGTAGTACACGACGAATTCGGAGCTTGCCAGGGCCATGCGTAACTCGGATTCGATGGCCAGACGCTCGCTGGCGACCAGTTGCATGGCCTGTTCAAAGAAGGCAATACCGTTGCGACCGCTTTCCTTCACCTTGTACAAGGCGATATCAGCTCTTTTGAGCAGGTCGCCGGGGTTGTCTCCGTGGTCGGGAATTAACGCAATACCGATGCTGGTGCTGACTTGCAGACTGTGGCCTTCGATTTCCATAGGCATGGAAAGCGCGCTCAGCAGTTTTTCCGCTGTGGAATGTATGGACTCCATGAAATATGGATCGTCCTCCTCCAGTCCACTGATCAATACCACGAATTCGTCTCCGCCCAATCGGGCCACGGTGTCTTCCTGACGCACTACCATCAACAGTCGGCGGGTCACCTCTTGCAGCACGGCGTCGCCACTCGAATGACCCAGCGAATCGTTGATATGTTTGAAGTGGTCAAGATCGAAGAACAGCAACGCTCCCTTCAACCGGTGGCGCTGATACAGAGCGATGTTCTGGGTCAGGCGGTCGTTCAGCAATAGTCGATTTGGCAGATCGGTCAACGCATCGTGATAGGCAAGGTGTTTGATCCGTGCTTCGATTCGCTTCTGTTCGGTAATATCTCTGGCCGTGATGAGCAGGCAGTCGGCATCGTTGAGCTCCAGCGGCTCGACCGATACCGACACAGTGCAAATCTGGTCGTATTTGTTCCGAATGTGCATGACCTTCTGCTGAATTCTGCCGTAAGCGCTCAGCTCGGCCATCAACTTGTCCCGTTCACTGACGTCCGACCAGATTTCCAGCTCGTCAGCTGTCCTTCCTATCACCTCTGAGGCGGAGAAGCCCGTCAGTCGGGTGAACCCCTCATTGATCTCAAGATGTATTCCCGTGTCCCGCTCCGAAATGCTCATTGAATCGGGGCTTGCCTTAAAGGCCAGGGCAAATTTGTTTTCTGAGGCCCTTAATGCGGCCTCAGCCAGCTTTCTTGCGCTGATGTCTCGAAAGGAGAGCAGTACACAGCGCTGGCGATTGATGGTAAACAGCGCGCTGGACATTTCGCAGATATGAGCCCGGCCCTGTTTCCCACGCAGACTGACCTGGACACCTCGCAGCACCTCCCCGGCGTTGAGCATACCGAGAACGATCTCGTGCTGGTCCCCTGGCTTCCAGAATCCAATGTCCATGATTGAGCGTCCGATGACTTGCTCGGGCTGGTAACCGAAGGAGCGAATGAAGCTGCGATTCACCTCGATAATCACATGGCTATCCAGGTTTATCAGAGAACAGGGGTCGGGAAAGCCTTGGAATAGATTGGAGAATTTACTCTCGCTTTCCAGCAATGCCTGCTCGTTGCGCCGCCGCTTGGTGATATCGAGCAACGTGCCGACCATGCGCAACGCCTTCCCGGAAGGATCGCGATGCAAGGTGGCAGTAACTTCCAGCCAATGCCATGCGGCTCCCTCATGCTTGACGCGGTAGGTCAGCCGGTAGCGCTGCTGCCGACCGCGGCAGATAGCGATGAAAGCCCGTCGCATCGCGCGTTTGTCTTGCGGCGGTACCTTTGCCATGAATTCCGATAGCCGGCCTTTCCAGGCGTCGTCCGGATATCCGTGCAGTGCAGCTGTGCGGTGGGAGGTATTCAACAGACCGGTTGCGATTTCCCAGTCCCATATCCCCATTTGCGCAGCATCCAGAGCAAGGCTGAGGCTGTCCTGGCTCTGCCTGAGTGCGCTATCGATACGTGCCGGTGGGGCGCTCTGCTGGCTCGATAGTAGGCGTTCAGTGACAGTTGCTTCGCCAGAGGCGAGAGGTTGGAACAGGTAGAGGCGGGCGGTTGTTCCTTCGATCACCAGGCTTTCGACCGCTAGCGAGCATTTCTTAAGCGAGCCATCGCGTCGGCGCAACGTGTAGTCCAGCTGGGAGGAGGAGGGCGCCGCGTCGAAGCTATCAAGCATTTTCTGATGTTGTTGGGGATTCCCCCAAAGCGGAAACTCAGCGTCAAGCTGGCCTACCACGGCCTCCCGCTTCCATCCAAACACCGTCTGAAAGGTTGGGTTGAGGTCCAGAATCCGATTGGTCCTATCCTCCACCAATAGGGCAGGTGCCGGCATGCGACGAAACAGTAACAGGAACGCTTCGTCCCGGAGAACGGGGACCTCTGTAGCTGCACCGGGTGTTAACCCCATGTACATTTACTCTCAGTTTGGTTTGTCAGTTGAAGGTAGCCGCTTGGAAGAGCGGCGACAAGGTGTGGGTGCTCAACAATGGCAGTTGTCGCCTTGAAGCAGCGCAATCAGTGCCTGCCCTGCATTGGATAGCGTTCTGCCGCTATGCCAGATGCAGCCAAGCTGCCTGGTCAGGCTCACATCCGGCACAACCAGACTCTTGACCTGCTCATCGAGCATCGTGCGGGGTAAAACGCTCCATGCCAGTCCTATGGACACCATCATCTTTATCGTTTCCATGTAATTAGTGCTCATGCTGATGTACGGATTGACCCCATGCTGCTCGAACAGCTGGCTTACTACACGATGAGTAAACGTATTGGGACCAGGAAAGACAGCGGGAAACTCCGCGAGTTGCATAAGGCTTACACTTTTATAGTCTGCCAGGGGATGTTCAGGGGCCACGACAAAGTCGAGTGCGTCCTCCCAGATTCGGGTTGCGATGATTGGCGGCTCAACGCGTGGGGCCAGGGTAACCACTGCCAGTTCAACCTCCCCATGAAGAACCTTCTCGTGGGCGACTTCCGAATCCAGAAAGCGAATGTCCAGTGCCACCTCCGGATAAGCCTTGGTGTAGCTGCGCAGTACTGAGGGCAGGCGGTGCAGACCTATATGATGACTGGTCGCCAGCGACAGCCTGCCCTGCACAGTAGATGACAGGTTACTCAGCGCCCGGCGCGTATCACTCAGCGTATTGAGGATGTGCTCCGCACGCGGTTTGAGCGCACGGCCAGCCTCGGTGAGACTGATGTGCCGGCCGATGCGGTCGAACAGCCTGACCTCCAGTTGCAGCTCGAGGGCGGCGATGCGTTTGCTGATCGCTGGCTGGGTCAGGAAAAGCTCCTCGGCTGCCCGTGAAAAGGAGCCGCTACTTGCTACAGCGAGGAAGGCAGAGAGGTTGGCAGTATCCATTCGTATTCCTGTTGGTAATTCAATACATGAATATTATGAATTTGTTTTATCGAGCACCACCTTTTAACATCTCGTCGTGATTAGTACTGACAAATGGTTCGGCCTGATGCCCGGATCCTCGTCGCAGCCTGATTCAGGAGATCAGCATGCCCGCGCAAACACTTTACGACAAACTTTGGAATAACCACCTGGTCAAGCAACGGGACGATGGCTCTGCCCTGCTGTATATCGATCGACACCTGTTGCATGAGGTGACATCGCCCCAGGCGTTTGAAGGTCTGCGTCTGGCTGCGCGCAAGCCCTGGCGTATCGATGCGAACCTGGCGACGCCCGACCACAATGTTCCGACTACCAATCGCGCCGCTGGCGTCTCGGGTATTGATGATCTGGTGTCCAAGTTGCAGGTCACTACTCTGGATGATAACTGCAGCGATTTCGGGATCATGGAGTTTCGCATGACAGACCGGCGCCAGGGGATCGTGCATGTGGTAGGACCCGAGCAAGGCGCTACGTTGCCGGGCATGACCATTGTGTGCGGCGATTCGCACACCGCTACGCATGGCGCGTTTGCATCTCTGGCGCATGGCATCGGGACTTCCGAGGTGGAGCATGTATTGGCCACCCAATGCCTGGTAGCCAAGAAAATGAAGAACATGCTGGTCAGGGTTGAAGGCGAACTGGGCTTTGGTGTGACCGCCAAGGACGTCGTTCTGGCTGTGATTGGCAAGATCGGCACGGCTGGCGGCAATGGCCACGCGATTGAGTTTGCCGGCTCGGCGATTCGGCATTTGTCGATGGAAGGCCGCATGACCATCTGCAACATGGCGATCGAAGCCGGTGCAAGGGTGGGGTTGGTCGGCTGCGATGAAAAAACCATCGCCTATGTCGAGGGCCGGCCCTATTCACCCAAAGGTGATGATTGGGTCAAGGCCGTAGCGGCGTGGCAGGATCTGGTGTCGGACGCTGATGCCCAATTCGATACGGTGGTCGAGCTTGATGCTGCAGACATCAAGCCTCAGGTTTCCTGGGGTACGTCACCAGAGATGGTCGTGGCGGTCGATGCCAGCGTCCCGGACCCTGCTCAGGAAAGCGATGCGGTCAAGCGCAGTGGCTACCAGCGCGCCCTGGTTTATATGGGGTTGGAAGCCAATCAGCCAATTACCTCGATCAAACTGGATCGAGTCTTTATCGGCTCCTGTACCAACTCTCGAATCGAAGATTTGCGTGCGGCGGCGGCAGTGGCCAAAGGACGACAGGTATCGCCTTCGATCAAGCAGGCGATGGTCGTTCCTGGCTCCGGTCTGGTGAAGGAGCAGGCAGAGAACGAAGGGCTGGACGTTATCTTCAAGGCAGCTGGCTTTGAATGGCGTGATCCAGGGTGTTCGATGTGTCTGGCCATGAACCCGGATCGCCTGCAGTCAGGTGAACATTGCGCTTCGACCTCCAACCGGAACTTCGAGGGGCGGCAGGGGAACGGGGGACGAACTCATCTGGTTAGCCCTGCGATGGCGGCGGCTGCGGCGATTGCCGGTCACTTTGTCGATGTTCGAGAAATGCTCAAGCAGGAGGTAAGCGCATGAAGCCCTTTACCCAACATACCGGTTTGGTGGCACCACTCGATCGTGCCAATGTGGACACGGACCAGATCATCCCCAAGCAATTTCTGAAATCGATCAAGCGCACCGGCTTTGGCCAGAACCTGTTCGACGAATGGCGCTACCTGGATGAAGGGCAGCCCGGACAAGATGCCTCCAACCGGCCATTGAATACGGAGTTCGTGCTCAACCAGCCACGCTACAAAGGTGCCAGCGTGTTGCTGGCACGCAGGAATTTTGGCTGCGGCTCCAGTCGGGAACACGCACCCTGGGCGCTCGAAGAGTATGGTTTTCGCGCTATCCTGGCTCCCAGCTTTGCGGATATTTTCTATAACAACAGCTTTAAGAATGGTTTGTTACCCATTGTTTTGTCGGAAGAAGATCTCGACGAGCTGTTTGCTCAAGCGGAAGCCGAAGAGGGTTATCAGTTGACCGTTGACCTCGAAGCCCAGACGGTACTGCGACCCGATGGTAAGTCCTATGGCTTCGACATTGACGGGTTTCGTAAGCACTGCCTGCTCAACGGTCTGGACGATATCGGGCTGACCTTGCAAGACGCTGATGCGATCCGCTCCTTCGAGGTCGGACACAAGCAGAACAACCCGTGGTTGTTTGGTGCAATCAAATAAGCGAACCGGCGTATTCCCCGCCAGCAGCGGCAAACGCGGTTGCAAGGAGCAGGCATGAATAAGGTTGCCCATGACCAGGTCGTCCAACGTCAGTTCGGAGAACAGGCCAGCGTTTATCTGCGTAGCGAGGTACATGCTCGCGGTGTCGAGTTGGCAGCGCTTGCGCTAGCCGCTGCGAAATATCCGCAGGCGCGGGTACTGGATCTGGGCTGTGGCGCAGGTCATGTCAGTTTTCATGTGGCCCCGTCGGTGGCGGAAGTCATTGCCTATGACTTGTCCCAGGATATGCTGGACGTGGTAAAGGCTGCCGCGACCGAACGCGAATTGCGTAATATAAGTACTCAGCGAGGCGCGGCAGAGAAGCTGCCGTTTGCCGACGACAGCTTCGATTTTGTCTTCAGTCGCTATTCCGCGCATCACTGGAATGATCTGGAGCTGGCCCTGCGTGAAACGCGACGTGTGCTTAAGCCCGGCGGTCGTGCCGCGTTTGTTGATGTTGTTTCGCCCGGCGTGCCTTTGCTTGATACCTATCTGCAGGCAGTTGAAGTGCTGCGCGACACCAGTCATGTACGCGACTACTCAGCCGCCGAGTGGCTGCGCATGGCCAATTCTGCAGGGTTCTTGCTGCAGAGCCATAGTCAGCAACGGTTGCGCCTGGAATTCAGCTCCTGGGTCGAGCGCATGCGCACCCCTGATGTATTTTGCAAAGCCATCCGCGGTTTGCAGCAGGCGGTGGGCGAGGAAGTACGCAGCTATTTCGAAATTTCCAGCGACGGGTCTTTCAGTACTGATGTGATGGTGCTGTGGATCGGACGTTGATAAACAATCGAGGCGCCAAGGCGCCATATCGAGGAAGATATGAACAAACAGATATTGATTCTCCCAGGCGACGGGATTGGTTCGGAAATCATGGCCGAGGCGGTGAAGGTTCTGGAGCTTGCGGCTGATAAATTCGGATTGGGTATCGAGCTGTCGTTTGATGATCTGGGCGGGGCTGCCTATGAGCGCTATGGTGTGCCGCTGGCAGATGAAACGCTTGAGCGAGCTCGACAAGCTGACGCGATTCTTCTCGGAGCAGTGGGTGGTCCGCAGTGGGATACGATTGATCCGGCACTGCGTCCCGAGCGTGGTCTGCTGAAGATTCGTTCCCAGTTGGGTTTGTTTGGCAACCTGCGTCCAGCGATTCTCTATCCACAACTGGCTGAGGCATCGACCTTGAAGCCTGAGGTTGTTTCAGGTCTCGATATTCTCATCGTGCGCGAACTGACCGGTGGGATCTACTTCGGTCAGCCGCGTGAAAGACGGGTGCTGGAAAATGGCGAACGCCAGGCCTATGACACCTTGCCGTACAGCGAGAGCGAAATTCGCCGGATCGCCAAGATCGGATTTGACATGGCGCGGGTGCGCAGCAAGAAGCTCTGCTCGGTCGACAAGGCCAACGTGCTGGCGTCCAGTCAGCTGTGGCGTGAAGTGGTTGAGGAGGTGGGTCAGGAATACCCTGATGTGGAGCTATCCCACATGTATGTCGACAACGCCGCGATGCAACTGGTACGTGCCCCCAAGCAATTCGATGTGATAGTCACCGACAATATGTTTGGCGACATTCTTTCGGATCAGGCCTCAATGCTCACCGGTTCTATCGGCATGTTGCCGTCCGCCTCGCTGGACCTGAACAACAAGGGCATGTTTGAACCATGCCATGGCAGTGCTCCGGATATCGCCGGCCAGGGAATCGCCAATCCGCTGGCTACCATCCTGTCGGTTTCGATGATGTTGCGTTACAGCTTCAGCGAAGTGAAAGCGGCCGATGCTATCGAAAAGGCGGTAAGCCTGGTGTTGGACCAGGGGCTGCGAACCGGCGACATCATGTCGGAAGGTTGCCGCAAGGTAGGTACCGCAGAGATGGGCGATGCCGTGGTAGCGGCGCTGAAAAACCTGTAATCTGTCCGGCTACGTGCGCCTTGCAGTGAGCAGGGCGCAGTTGTCTTTGAATTCACCCCGTGGGGGTTGCTGTTATGAAAAAAGTAGGTTTGGTTGGTTGGCGCGGTATGGTTGGCTCGGTATTGATGCAGCGGATGCGCGAAGAAAATGACTTCGCTGAGATCGAGCCAGTATTTTTTACTACCTCCAACGTAGGCGGCAAAGGTCCGGACATAGGCAAGGATATTCCTGCGCTTATGGATGCGTTCGACCTTGAATCGCTGAAGCCTCTGGACGTCATTATTACCTGCCAGGGAGGTGACTACACCCAGGCCGTCTACCCGAAGCTGCGCGCCGATGGCTGGAAGGGCTACTGGATTGACGCGGCATCTACCCTGCGGATGGAAGATGAGGCGGTTATCATCCTCGACCCGGTAAATCGCCGCAATATTGATCAGGCCGTGCGCGATGGAATCAAGACCTATGTAGGTGGTAACTGCACCGTCAGTCTGATGTTGATGGGGTTGGGCGGGTTGTTCGAAAACGGACTGATTGAATGGATGAGCGCCATGACCTATCAGGCCGCCAGTGGCGCGGGTGCGCAGAACATGCGCGAGCTGATCGGTCAGATGGGCACGATCAATGCCTCCGTTGCAGATAAGCTGGCCGATCCGGCGAGTGCCATCCTCGAGATCGACCGAACCGTGGCGGCAACTATCCGCGGCGACAATTTCCCAACTGAACATTTCGGCGTTCCCCTGGCGGGCAGCCTGATTCCCTGGATCGACAAACAGCTGCCTAACGGGCAAAGTCGCGAGGAGTGGAAAGCCCAGGCCGAGACGAACAAGATCATCGGTCGAAGCGGTCGTCCGATTCCGGTCGATGGCATCTGCGTGCGTATTGGCGCCATGCGCTGCCATAGTCAGGCATTGACTATCAAGCTGAACAAGGACGTGCCTCTGGCTGATATCGAAGCCATGCTCGACGCACATAACCCCTGGTCCAAGGTGGTACCGAACGAGAAGGAGGCGACCCTTAGGGATCTTACGCCTACTTCTGTAACGGGCACCTTGAGCGTTCCGGTAGGGCGTCTGCGCAAACTCAACATGGGCTCGCAATATCTGTCGGCCTTTACCGTTGGTGACCAGTTGTTGTGGGGTGCCGCGGAACCACTTCGTCGTATGTTGCGCATCATCCAGGAAAGCTGAGCTCTCAAGCTCGGTGGGCATCACTCGCAGGGCATCCCCGTTTTCGGGGGTGCCCTTTGTCTTTTAAGACTATTTCTAAATCAAGGGGTTGGGATGAGTAAGTCATGTGATGTGGCAATAGTGGGCGTATATGGCATAGCCGGTGAAAGCCTGATGAGCCTGCTCGACGATCATCAGTTCCCGTTCGCCAAGATTCATTTGCTCGAAACCGAAGAGGCCGCAGGCGGGCGTCTGATGCTCAATGGTCTGAGCCAGCGGGTCGAGGTGGTCGAGCGCTTCGATTTCAGCCAGGTTAAGGTTGTAATATTTACCGGCGACAAGGCGCTTGCGGCCAAATGGGCGTCCGTAGCCGTGGAGGCTGGCTGTGTGGTTGTCGACAGCGCTGGGGCATTTCGAGACGCTGATATTCCTCTGGTTGTCGCTGAAGCCAATCCAGCGGCGCTAAAAGGCTACAGCGCACGTGGCATCGTCGCATGCCCTGACGCCCAGGTCGTTCAGGCGGTCATCGCGCTGAAGCCCCTGCTGGCTGAAGCGGGATTGGAGTCGGTCACTGTTGCCACCTATCAGTCGATGTCGACCCTTGGTCAGGAGGAGGTCGAGGCGCTCGCCCTGCAGACCGGCCGACTGCTCAATGGCCAGCCGGCGGAGCGCGGCGCATTCGCCAAGCAGGCAGCCTTCAATCTCATTCCTCGGCTTGGGGGGATTGACGAAGAAGGCAATACCGCGGACGAGAAGCAGTTTGCCGAAGACGTGCGCAGACTTCTGGAGCTCGGAGATCTGCCGGTTTCCGTAACCTGTGTAATGGTTCCGGTCTTCTTCGGGACGGCCCAGGTTCTGCAGGCTCGCACAGCTAGCGCCATTCCGATTAAACGACTGAGCACGCTGATGCGCAAGGCACCAGGTCTGAAGCTGCTTGACAAACCGGCTGAAGGCGGATATCCCACTCCTGTAAGCGATGCAACGGGCAGTGATCAGGTGTGGGTCGGCCGGTTACGGCTGGATTCGAGAGATCCTAACGCCATCAATATGTGGATTGTGTCTGATAATCTGCGAAAAGGTGTCGCACTTAACAGTCTTCTGGTCGCCGAGTTGTTGATAAAAGACTATTTGTAATCGATACTTGCTGTGGATTTCGTATTAAGCGGTTTAGGTTTGCGGGTGCAAGCCTCGTTAAGACTCGGCAGGAGCGGAGCAGCATCTTTCGGCGGGGAGCAGGTCAAGGGCCGATCGATGCAATCCAGAGTCTTCAGTTGCGTTAAAAAAACGATAAAAGCAAAGGATTTTCGCTATGGTTCGCAAACTGGTTTTGGCTGTTGCCGCAGCAAGCGCCTTGATGTCATCCAATATGGTTCTGGCTCTAGGCGTGGGGGATATAAACCTGCGTTCAGCTTTGAATCAACCACTGGATGCCGAGATAGAATTGCTCCAGATCCGGGATTTGACCAGTAACGAGATACTGCCCACGCTGGCTTCGCCAGACGAATTCGGCCGAGCCGGTATTGACCGTGCATTTTTTCTGACGGACCTTACCTTTACGCCGGAAATCAAGCCAGACGGGCGCGCAGTAATCCGTGTGACCTCAAGTCGCCCAGTAAAAGAACCCTTTCTGAATTTCCTGATGGAAGTGCGCTGGCCCTCAGGCAGGGTACTCCGTGAATTCACCTTGTTGCTTGACCCGCCCCTTTACCAGCCTGGCCCGATAACTACGCCTGCTCCGGCGGTAACTCAGCCAAGCATTGCGCGCCAGCCATCTGCAGCCGCGCCGGTGCAGCCCCAGCCGCCGGTTACCAGAGCCCCAGCCGCAGCGCCGAGGCAGACCACCGCCCCGTCGGATTCCGGTCAATTGCGTACCAGCAAGTCCGACACTCTCTGGGAGCTTGCGTTGCGCCATCGTCCCGCGGGAGCCTCGGTACATCAGACCATGCTGGCCATTCGGGATCTGAATCCTGAGGCTTTCCTGAACGGCAACATCAATCAGATGCTGGCTGATCAGTCGCTCACGCTGCCCGATTTCATCCAGGCTACGCAGCGTAGTCAGGCGGAAGCGATTAACGAAGTGGCACAACAGAACTCGGCGTGGCAAACAGGGCGTCAGGCCGCCGCCGCGCCGTCGCAAAGACAACTCGACGCCCGTCAGCGCGATACTGCGGCTCCAGCTCCCGCCGTGACAGAGGAAGGCGACTCGTTACGTCTGGTATCCGGCGTCGATGAACAGGGTGGCGCAGGCGATACTGCTGGCGCAGCCGGCGAAAACCAACTCCGGGACGCGCTTGATCGCACCAAGGAGCAACTGGATTCCGCCGAAAGCGAAAAAGCTGAACTGTCTGATCGCCTCGGTGATGTGCAGACGCAACTTGAAACGCTGCAGCGTTTGCTGGCTCTGAAGGACGCTCAGCTTGCTGCCATGCAGGAACAGCTGGCCAGTGAGAACGTAGCAGTCGATAGCTCTCCTGCCGCAGTAGTCCAGGAGCCCGACGCCGAGCAAACCACTCAGACAGAGCCCGGTGCAGCCGAGGAGCTCGCAGAGGTTTCGGCCACCGCCGTAGAGGGCGAGACAGCTGCGCTGGATGAGTCTGAGCCATCTCGGGTGGAGATTGCTCCAGAGGCGCCCCAGGCTATGCCGGATCCAGCGATAGAAGAGTCTGCAGTTGCAGCCCAACCCGCGGAGCCGGTTGCTGCCGAGCCCGTAACTGAAGAAATTGATAATAGTGTCGAGGCAATGTTGCAGCGATTCCTGCAGAATCAGACGTTGGTTCTGATTACCGGAGGTATTGCGCTACTGGTCCTGCTGCTGATTCTGATGGCGCTGGCAAGACGCAATGCGCGCCGGGAAGAAGCCCTGTCCGACGGTTTCGTCGCGACCGCTCCCTTTGCCAGAAAAGACGATAACGAAAGCAACACTGGCGACGATTTCAACGTGGCTCTGGCCGCATTCGAGCAGCCCCGTGACGAGCAGTTCATCGCCCAGGATGCCATGACCGAGGCCGATGCCCTGATTGCCTACGGCAAGCTTCCCGAAGCGGCTGAAGTCTTGAGTCAGGCTATTGATCAGGAACCGGAGCGGACTGACCTGCGCCTCAAGTTGATGGAGGTCAAGGCGCTGCAGCAGGACCAGCATGGCTATGTGGAGCAAGCCGAGACCTTGCACGCCCTGGGCGGTGTGGAACCCGAGATTGCCGAGCTGAACACCCGGTTTCCCGCAATGGCAGCAGGGCTGCTGGGCGCCTCGGTAATCATCAATGATCTGGAAGAAGAAAGTTTCGATATTGATTTTGAAGCCGAGTCCGCAGACGCCGGTGATGGCACCTGGTCGCCTGACGAACAGCCCCTCGAATACGACTTCAGTGAATTCGATAGCGAGCTGAATCCGCAGCCTGACGACGCTGTTGTCACGCCAGCTTCAGGTGAAACGGTGGCGGATTCGTCTGTCGAGGCGCCGCCAACGGCAGATCTTTCGGTTCCGGCAAAGGCCGAAGAAGAGCCCGAGTTTGATCTGGACTTCGATCTGGATGACGGTTTGGCAGAAGAGTTGGCCCAGCCGGATCGATCCGAGACAGCCGATATGTCCGATTCGGACCTCGACTTCAACTCGGATTTCGAGAGCAGGGAAGAAGCGCAGTTGGCGACACCAGTTGAAAGCCCAGCCGCAGACGAAGCGCTGGAAGACGATTTCGACCTCTCGCTGACCGATGATCGGCAAGCTGACAGTCTCGCGGCTGAGCTGGCAGCTCTGGATGATTCCGTTGCGGAGGAGCCCTTCTCCGGCGCGGATGACGGAGACGCAGCCGAACCAGCCGCTGAAGCGAAGGAAGAAGAGGATTTTAGCTTCACCGATGACGAGCTAGCCGGCTTCGAAGACGAACTCAGCGCCTCTATCGCTGCGGAGTCTGTAGACAGTAAAGGCGACGTCAGCGACCTACCCGACGCATTAGATCCGTTTGCTGCGAATATTCCGACGAACGAAGCAATGAGCGACAGTATGGAAGACGAGTTTGACTTTCTTTCTGGCACCGACGAATGCGCTACCAAGCTGGACCTTGCCAGAGCATACGTCGATATGGGTGATGAAGAGGGAGCCAGAGATATCCTTGCAGAGGTAGTAGAAGAGGGTAACGATCAACAGCAGCAGGACGCTCGTGACATGTTGGGGCAACTGAGCTGATAAATGAGTAGTACAACGTCGAAAGCGGCCGCCCCCGAGGCGGCCGCTGTTGTTTCAAGAGTCGCAGCTTGCATTGAATACCGTGGCACGGCCTACCGTGGGTGGCAAAGGCAGCAGCCGGGTGTACGCAGCGTTCAGGAGCAGGTGGAAAAGGCCCTGTCGAAGGTGGCCAATCATCCTGTTTCGACCTCTTGCGCCGGGCGCACCGACGCGGGTGTGCATGCCTCCTGTCAGATTATCCACTTTGATAGTGACGCCCAGCGCACCCCTTTCAATTGGTTTCACGGCGTGAACGCCAATTTGCCTGCGGATATCAGTCTGGCCTGGGCTCATCCGGTTGATCCTGATTTCCACGCGCGTTTCTCTGCCATGGCGCGCCGTTACCGTTACGTGATCTACAACGATCCGGTGAGACCAGCCCATCTGGCCCATGAGGTGACCTGGAACTATCGCCCGCTTGATGTGGAACGAATGCACGAAGCAGCCCAGGCACTGCTGGGCGAGCATGATTTTACCGCTTACCGGGCGGTGGCCTGTCAGGCCAAGTCCCCAGTAAAGAAGGTGCATCACCTGCGTCTTATCCGCTTTGGCCAGTTCATTGTCCTTGATATCAGGGCCAATGCCTTTCTCCATCACATGGTACGTAATATTGCTGGCGTGCTGATGCAGATCGGCGCTGGCGAGCGCCCGATAGACTGGGCGCGCGAGGTGTTGGAAGCGCGGAGCCGAAGGGAGGGCGGACTGACGGCTCCGGCGTTTGGCCTGTATCTGGTGGATGTAACCTATCCGGAGCGTTTTGTCTTGCCACGCCGGTATATGGGGCCACACTTTCTATCCGGGTTGAATGACCTGGACGACTGACGCTCAGATTGCTGATCTGCTACTATCGACAGCCTTGTTTACTTCTGGTGGGTCGAGTCTGGCTATGGTCCGAGTCAAAATCTGTGGCATTACCCGGGTCGAAGACGCGCTGGCAGCAGCACAGGCGGGTGCGGATGCTATTGGTCTGGTTTTTTATTCGTCGAGCCCCCGTGCAGTCACGCCTCGACAAGCCCTGGATATCATTGACGCGCTGCCCCCTTTCGTGACGACGGTAGGGCTCTTCGTCGACGCTGAGGCCGCTGAAATCCAGGCGATATTGAGCCAGGTTCCTCTGGATATGTTGCAGTTTCACGGTGACGAGCCGGACAGCTTTTGCCAACAGTTTAAACTCCCGTACCTGAAGGCTGTTCGGGTGCGTCCTGGTGATGATCTCAATGCCCTTGCTGCCCAGTGGCCGGGTGCTGCGGGCATTCTGCTGGACAGCTATAAGCCCGGTGTTCCGGGTGGCACCGGCGAGACGTTTGACTGGACTATGATTCCGGATCAGCGCAACTGGTCACTGGTGCTGGCAGGCGGGCTGGAATCCGGCAACATTCGTCAGGCTATCAACGATGTGAGTCCGTGGGCTGTCGATGTAAGCGGTGGCGTCGAAATCGCCAAAGGCATCAAGGACTTGGAAAAAATCAATGCGTTCATTCAAGAGGTCAAGCGTGTCTGACTCAACTCCTATGGATTACAAGGCGGTTCCTGACCAGCGAGGCCATTTTGGCCCCTACGGCGGACGTTTCGTTTCAGAAACCTTGATGGATGCCCTGGAAGAGCTTGAGAGCCTGTATAAGCGGCTGTCGACGGATCCAGACTTCCAGGCTGAGTTCGATCGTGACCTGGCCCATTACGTAGGTCGCCCTTCGCCTCTTTATCTGGCAGAGCGCCTGACGACGAAGGCGGGGGGAGCGCAGATCTACCTCAAGCGGGAAGATCTCAACCATACGGGTGCGCACAAGGTTAATAACACCATAGGTCAGGCTCTGCTGGCCAAGCACATGGGCAAGCCCCGGGTGATAGCTGAAACCGGCGCTGGTCAGCACGGCGTCGCTACCGCTACCGTCGCCGCCCGGCTGGGCCTCAAATGTCAGGTTTATATGGGCGCGGACGATGTCCAGCGTCAATCGCTGAACGTGTACCGGATGAAGCTGCTGGGCGCTGAAGTGATACCCGTAACGTCCGGGTCCAAAACGCTCAAGGATGCCATGAACGAAGCGATGCGGGACTGGGTGACCAATGTTGACGACACCTTTTACATAATAGGGACGGTAGCCGGGCCCCACCCTTATCCGCAGCTGGTCAGGGATTTTCAGTGCGTGATCGGCCGGGAAGCCAGAGCGCAATGCCTGGAGCAGGCGGGCCGCCTTCCCGATGCGCTGGTGGCCTGTGTCGGTGGCGGGTCCAATGCTATCGGGCTTTTTCACCCCTTCCTTGAAGACGCCGATGTAGCGATGTATGGCGTGGAAGCTGGCGGACGGGGGCTGGAAACCGGCCAGCACGCGGCGCCGCTCAGTGCCGGGCGTCCCGGCGTGCTCCATGGCAATCGCACCTACCTGATGGAAGATGAGGCAGGACAGATTATCGAGACCCATTCAGTGTCTGCGGGGCTGGATTATCCTGGCGTGGGGCCTGAACATAGCTGGCTGAAGGATATTGGCCGGGTGAGCTACGTGAATGCGACGGATGATGAGGCCCTGGCCGCGTTTCGCGAGCTGACCAGGATCGAAGGGATAATGCCTGCGCTGGAATCCGCCCATGCGGTAGCCTATGCGGTCAAGCTGGCGGCCACGATGCGTCCGGATCAGATCATCATCGTGAATCTGTCAGGGCGGGGCGATAAAGACATTCATACCGTAGCGGGTATCGATGGCATCAGCATCTAAAAGAGTGTGACATGAGCCGAATTCAACAATGTTTTGAGTCGCTACGCGCCGAAGGCCGTAAAGCGTTGATACCGTACGTCACCGCCGGAGATCCGAATCCGGAGATGACCCTGCCGCTGATGCATGCGCTGGTAAAGGCCGGAGCCAATATCATCGAGCTCGGAATTCCCTTTTCCGACCCGATGGCCGATGGTCCGGTGATTCAACAGGCGATGGAAAGGGCGCTGCTGCATAACGTAAGCCTGTCTCAGGTGCTCGATATGGTCAGGGCCTTTCGCGAAACCGACCAGACCACGCCCGTCGTACTAATGGGTTACCTCAACCCGGTCGAACGCATGGGTTACGAGCGCTTTGCTCAACAGGCCGCCGACGCTGGTGTCGACGGCGTGCTCACGGTCGATTTGCCGCCCGAAGAGGCGGATGAGGTGATCGGCTTCTTCAAGCAGCACGGATTGGACTGCATTTTTTTACTTTCGCCGACGACGACACTTGACCGAGCCCGCATCATTTGCGAACGCGCAAGCGGATATGTCTACTATGTTTCGTTAAAAGGTGTGACCGGCTCCAGTGCTTTGGACGTCACCGATGTGGCAACCAAACTGGATCGCCTGCGTACGGTCACCGATCTCCCTATTGGGGTCGGTTTCGGGATCCGGGATGGCGAGTCCGCAGCAGCGGTCGGGCAGGTCGCTGACGGGGTGGTGGTCGGGTCGGTGCTGGTAAGCAAGATAGCTACCTATGCCGAACAGCCCGAGCAAGCTCGCGAAGCTATCTCGGTGATCATTCGGAGCATGCGCGCAGCCATGGATCGCTGAGCATCACCTATTGGCAATAGCATAAAAACAGATAAGGAATGGCAATGAGCAACTGGCTGGTGGACAAACTGATACCTTCCATAGTGCGCTCCGAAGCTCAAAAGAGCAGCGTACCTGAGGGGCTGTGGCGCAAATGCCCGTCCTGTGACGCGGTGCTATACCGTCCGGAACTGGAAAAGAACCTGGACGTGTGTCCCAAGTGCACCCATCACCTGCGTATAAACGCTCGCAGAAGGCTGGATATTTTCCTGGACGCAGAGGGGCGCACTGAAATAGCCGCCGAACTCGAACCCATAGACAAGCTGAAGTTTCGCGACACCAAAAAGTACAAGGATCGACTGACCGCGGCGCAAAAGGAAACCGGCGAGAAGGATGCGTTGGTCGTGATGCAGGGCACGTTGAAAGACATGCCGATCGTTGCCAGTGCGTTTGAATTCAACTTCATGGGAGGATCCATGGGGAGCGTGGTCGGCGCGCGCTTTGTAAGGGGCGCCGAGATCGCCCTGCGTGAGCGTATTCCCTACGTCTGTTTCCCCGCTTCAGGCGGAGCTCGCATGCAGGAGGCGCTGTTTTCATTGATGCAGATGGCCAAGACCAGCGCTGCGTTGGCGCGTTTAAAGGAAGAGGGCATCCCGTTCATTTCGGTAATGACAGACCCCGTTTATGGTGGTGTTTCTGCCAGTCTGGCCATGCTTGGCGATCTGAACGTGGCGGAGCCCAATGCCCTGATCGGTTTTGCCGGCCCGCGGGTAATTGAGCAGACCGTCCGCGAGAAACTGCCCGCTGGCTTCCAGCGAAGTGAGTTCCTGCTCGCCCATGGCGCCCTGGACATGATTGTTTCGCGTGGGGAAATGCGTGATCGTATCGCCAGTATCCTGACCATGTTGACCGGCGCTCCAGCCCCTGCTACGAACGAAGTGATCGAGTTGGCTGGCGAGGCCTGATGAGCCCACTCAGTCTGCCCGAGTGGCTGGCACGCCTGGAAAGTCTTCACCCCGTCGAAATAGATATGGGACTGGGGCGAGTCCAGGCGGTGGCCGAGCGGTTGCAACTGCTACGGCCGGCGCCCCTCGTGTTTACTGTTACCGGCACCAACGGCAAAGGGTCCACTTGCGCGGGTCTCGATTCGCTGTTGCGTCAATCAGGCCTGCGCAGCGGCTGTTACACCTCACCCCATCTGCTTCGTTACAACGAGCGCATCACCCTGCAGGGCGAGCCGGTTGGCGACCAGGATCTGTGCCAGGCCTTCCAGGCCATCGAAGATAGTCGCGGGGATATCTCGCTTACCTACTTCGAATTCGGCACCCTGGCCGCACTCTGGCTGTTTCGGCGCGCCGGCCTGGATGCCGTGGTTCTGGAGGTCGGCCTCGGCGGGCGTCTGGACGCAGTGAACGTGGTCGACGCCACCATTGCGGTGGTGACCAGTATCGGCCTTGATCATCAGGAGTACCTTGGCGATACCAGAGAATCTGTAGGCTTCGAGAAGGCCGGAATAATGCGTGCCGGCCGGCCGGTAGTGACCGGGGAAACCGATCTTCCGCAGACTTTCGTTGATGAAGTTGCCCGGCGCGGTGCGACCTTGCTGCAGCGAGATGCGCATTTCGGCTGGAGTGATACCGACGATCAGTGTTGGTCATTTCATGGGTTGAGTCCGGAAGGTCAACCGCGCAAGCTGACCCGGATGCCATCTGTCCGGTTACCCAGGGATAATCTTGTTCTGGCAGTTCAGGCTTTCTGGGCAGCCGGGCTGGATTTGTCCGACACGCTGATAGCCCAGGCCCTGCGCGAGGCGTTTGTCCCCGGCAGGCTGGAGCGTCGTTCCATCAGTTGGCGAGGGCAGCCGCGCAGATTGTGCCTGGATGTCGGGCATAATCCGCATGCGGCGGCTTATCTGGCCAGCTATCTGCGAGCCAGGCCCGATACCCGTCAGGCGGTGTTTGGTTTGCTTGGCGACAAGGATCTGGCGGGGGTCGTCGACCCGCTGTGCGGCCTGTTTGAATCCTGGGCAGTGGCATCGCTTTCGACGCCACGCTCTCGCTCGGCGGAAGAGCTGGCGGTGCATCTCATTGCCCGCGGCGAACGCGTCGAAGCCCATGATTCAGTTGCCGCAGCGTTAATCGATGTGTTGGATAATTCCCCTTCGAGCACCGAAATCGTTATATTCGGGTCGTTTTTCTGTGTCTCAGAAGCCATACTCTGGCTATCTGCACAGGTTCAGGAGCTAACCGATGGATGAACGTCTCAAGCAACGCATAATAGGCGCACTGGTGCTGGTTGTCGCGGCGGTGGTTTTTCTGCCTATGCTGCTCACCGGACAAGACGAAACGGCGCGTGTAGAGGTGCAGGCACCGGAGCCGCCGCAGATGGATGAGCGCGAGATAGAAGTGGCTGCACCAGTGGAATTGCCGGAACCCGAACAGGTTCCCGAGATACCGCCGTTGCCTCTTCCCGAGCCGACTCAGCCGCCTGAGCCAGAAGTCGCTTCCAGCGCACCAGCGCCTATTCCTGAGCCTGCCCCAGAACCAACCCCGGTGCCAGCTACGGAGCCCGCTGCTGAAATCAAGGACGGCTGGGTTATTCAGCTGGGCAGCTTTTCCAGTGCCGGGAATGCCGAAGGGCTGCGTGAAACCTTACGCACGCAGGGTTATAACGCCTACACGGTTTCTGCCAACGTTGGTGGCAACGCCATTACCCGAGTATATGTCGGTCCGGTGGTAGACCGGGAGGGAGCCAATCGTCTGCGCGACGAGCTCGCCCGACGCCATGACAACAAAGGCCTGGTCGTCGCCTACGACACGAGCACAAGCGCTCGATAATTGCTGTTCCGGTGTGGCACGCGGCTCTGTTAGAATGGCGCACTTTTCGTAATTGGGTGCAGAGCCGTGACGTTAGTCTGGGTGGATTGGGTGATTATCGCCGTTGTTGTCATTTCGGCTCTGATCAGCCTTACGCGCGGGTTCGTCAAGGAAGCGCTGTCGCTGTTGACCTGGGTCGTCGCCGGTCTGGTCGCCTGGATGTTTGGCGGGGCCTTTGCGGATCTGCTTGTCGGATATATCGAAACTCCATCATTTCGCGTCATGGCAGCCTGTGGCATTCTTTTCGTTCTCACGCTTATCCTGGGTGGCTTGATCAATTACCTCATCGGGCAATTGGTGCTGGTTACGGGACTGACGGGCACAGATCGCTTTCTGGGAATGGTCTTTGGTGCCGCCAGGGGTGTGCTGCTGATTGTAGTTGCCGTGGGGTTGTTAAGCCTGGCACCTGTAGAAGCTGATGACTGGTGGCGCCAGTCGCAACTCATTCCCCATTTTCTGTTAGTGGCTGACTGGTCCAAGGGGATGATCCTGGGGCTGTTTGGTCGTTGATTTTCCGTTCTCGCGGACGAGAGCGTTTTCCACATTAACGAAAGGTGTTCAAGTATGTGTGGCATTGTTGGCATAGTGGGCAAATCGAACGTCAACCAGGCGCTCTATGATGCCCTGACCGTCCTGCAGCATCGCGGCCAGGACGCCGCCGGCATAGTGACCAGCGATCGGGGTCGTTTGTTCCTGCGCAAGGATAACGGGCTGGTGCGTGACGTATTCCATCAGCGCCACATGCAGAGATTGATCGGCAACATGGGTATCGGCCACGTTCGATACCCTACTGCAGGATCATCCAGTTCCGCTGAAGCGCAGCCCTTTTACGTGAACTCACCGTACGGAATCACGCTCGCGCATAACGGTAACCTGACCAACGTCGAGCAGCTTTCGCGGGAGATCTACGAATCAGATCTGCGCCACGTCAATACCAATTCCGATTCGGAAGTTCTGCTGAACGTTTTTGCCCATGAGCTGGCGCGTGGCGGCAAGTTGCAGCCCAGCGAAGAAGATATATTCAACGCAGTCCGGGCGGTGCACGACCGTTGCCGGGGTGGCTATGCGGCCATTGCCATGATTACCGGCTATGGCATTGTTGGTTTCCGCGACCCGAATGCGATTCGTCCCATCGTCTTCGGCAAGCGTGAGGTGGAAGGGGGCGTGGAATACATGATCGCCTCTGAAAGCGTTTCGCTGGATGTGCTGGGCTTTGAGCTGATTCGAGACCTGCAACCCGGTGAGGCGGTATATATCACCGAGAAAGGCGAGCTATTTACCCGTCAGTGCGCCGAGCATCAGATGTATTCACCGTGCATTTTCGAGCATGTCTATCTGGCCCGTCCGGATTCAATGATCGACGGTATCCTGGTCTACAAGGCACGCCTGCGCATGGGCGAAAAACTGGCGGAGAAGATTCTTCGGGAACGTCCGGACCACGGCATAGACGTGGTGATCCCGATACCCGATACCAGCCGGACCTCGGCAGTCGAACTGGCCCATAACCTGGGGGTTAAGTTCCGTGAAGGCTTCGTCAAGAACCGTTATATCGGCCGAACCTTCATCATGCCTGGTCAGGCGGCGCGCAAGAAATCCGTGCGCCAGAAGCTCAATGCTATCGAACTGGAATTCCGTGGCAAGAACGTAATGCTGGTTGATGACTCGATCGTGCGGGGGACTACCTGCAAGCAGATCATCCAGATGGCCCGAGAGGCCGGAGCCAAGAACGTGTATTTCTGCTCTGCTGCGCCTGCCGTTCGCTACCCTAACGTTTACGGCATCGACATGCCGAGTGTGCATGAGCTGATAGCGCACAATCGTACCACCGAAGAGGTCGCCGAACTGATCGGAGCGGACTGGCTGGTGTATCAGGACCTGGAAGATCTCATCGAGGCCGTGGGAGAGGGCAATCCCGAGCTGACCCGCTTCGACTGTTCGGTATTCAACGGTGAATACATTACCGGCGACGTGAATGAAGCTTACCTGGGCAAGATCGAGCAGGCTCGCAACGATGCAGCTAAATTCACCGGCGAGATGTCGAACGAAATAATCGATCTACACAATAATTGAATGTGAGGCTAGGCCTCGGGGATAGATAATGACTATCGAATGGGAGCCCGGCAGGCTCGACAGCGACCTGGAAAATGCCAGCTTCGATACCTTGGCAGTGCGCGCTGGCCAGCGCCGTGGGCCCGAGGCTGAGCATGGTGAAGCGCTGTTCATGACGTCCAGCTACGTGTTCCGTAGTGCAGCTGACGCCGCCGCCTGCTTCGCCGGTGAGGCCAAGGGCAACGTGTACTCACGGTACATGAACCCGACTGTGCGGACCTTCGAAGAGCGAATCGCCGCATTGGAAGGGGCAGAACAGGCCGTTGCCACCGCTTCCGGCATGGCTGCCATTCTGGCAACGGTGATGAGCCTGTGTTCGGCTGGAGACCATATTCTGGTGTCTCGAAGCGTATTCGGTGCCACGGTGACGTTGTTTGAAAAATACTTCAAGCGCTTCGGGGTGGAAGTGGACTACGTGCCGCTGTCCGATCTCGATGGCTGGCGTGCTGCATGCAAACCTAATACTCGGTTGTTTTTTGTCGAATCGCCATCCAATCCCCTAGCCGAGCTGGTGGACATACGTGGTCTCGCCGAGGTTGCCGATGCCCATGGCGCGTTGCTGGCGGTGGACAATTGCTTCTGCACCCCTGCATTGCAGAAGCCACTCGAGCTGGGCGCTCACATCATCATTCACTCGGCCACCAAATACATCGACGGGCAGGGCCGCTGTCTCGGTGGTGTGGTTGCCGGTCGCAGCGAGCATATGAAGGAGGTGGTGGGCTTTCTGCGCACCGCCGGCCCGACACTCAGCCCCTTCAATGCCTGGGTGTTCCTCAAGGGGCTTGAAACTCTGCGTCTGCGCATGACTGCACATTGTGCCAGCGCCCAGGCTCTGGCGGAGTGGCTGGAGCAGCAGCCAGGAATTGAGCGCATCTACTACGCCGGCCTGCCTTCCCACCCGCAACATGAGCTGGCCAAATCGCAGCAGTCGGCTTTTGGCGCCGTGGTTAGTTTTGAAGTCAGGGGTGGCCAGGAGGCGGCGTGGCGTTTTATCGATGCGACTCGCCTGCTATCCATCACCGCCAACCTTGGCGACAGCAAAACAACCATCACGCATCCCGCTACCACCACCCACGGACGTCTCACTCCCGATGCCAGAGCAGCGGCAGGGATTCACGACAGTCTGATCAGAGTCGCAGTAGGGCTCGAAGACCTGGAGGATCTGCGTGCGGATCTTCAGCGAGGTTTGGCTGCGCTCTAGGCGAACAAGACTGGCGATCCAGCGGCGGGCATTCAGCGTCTTCGCCGCAGTCTGGATCGGGTTTGCTCTTGCCTGGGAAGATCAAGCACCAGCTTGATCCTGCGGAGGTAGGCTGAGGAGTCGGCGCTGGTTGCAGCCTTGTGTATCGAGCCGGGGCTCGACAGTCCCAGGGGTAACCGTTCTCAGACCCTCAAGTAGTGCCTCGCCGAGTGGGGCCTTTTTCGCCTTGAATGAGTTATTTTTGAGTATTGCCTCACAAAAATATACCTGATGTTTTTGCCTCGGCGGTAAATTACACTAGATTTCATGGGCCGCAGGGAAAGCGGGCCAGTTTTGCTGTAGTCACCCAGGCAGTGCGGCAGACGATAACTCATCAAGGAACGACCTTATGAAAAACGCATGTCTAGCAATAGTTCTTATCTTTTCAACCTGGTTGGCTACTCCTCTGTATGCGGAAGTGGCATCCGACCCTGTAGTCAGCGTCAATATCAACAGCGCCAGTGCCGCCGAAATTGCCGAAACGCTGCAGGGGATAGGATCGGCCAAGGCGGAAGCCATCGTGGCCTTCCGGGACGCCAACGGCAGTTTTGAATCGGTAGAAGCGCTGTCTGAAGTAAAGGGCATCGGCCAGGCGACCATAGAAAAGAATCGGCAGCGTATCGCCCTTCAATAAAAGACCATGGCATCATTTCGCGTTGACGGAATGATGCCGGTTCGGCTCCGGTTCGGCTCCGGTCCGGTTCCGGTTCGGTGCGGCTTTGGTTCAACCTTATCCCGTGTAAATTATCTTTCCCTTCATCTGATCCAGCCTTTCGCTGCAAAACCCCGTAGCTCTTTCGTAGCGCTGCGCCCCAGGTATGTTCAGGTATACTGTGCGCCTGACCAAGGAAAACATGATGACATTCGCACAGGTTGAAACCCTGATTATTAACCAGAACGCCGAACTGGCTGAATGGTGTAAGCGCTGGTTGCAGCTTCCCTTCGTAGCTGTGGACACCGAGTTCTTGCGTACAGAGACTTTCTTTCCAATTGCTGGATTGATCCAGATCGGAGACGGCGAGCGCGCTTATCTTGTCGATCCTCTTGCTATCACCGATTGGGCGCCGCTCGTTGAGCTTTTGCAGAGTCCTCGCGTAGTGAAGGTGCTGCATTCCTGTAGCGAAGATCTGGAGGTATTTCATCATCTCTGCGGCGCGGTTCCCCAGCCGCTGTTCGACACTCAGCTGGCTGCAGCCTATCTGGGTATGGATTTCTCGATGGGTTACTCCCGCCTGGTGCAGGCGCTACTGCAGATCGATCTGCCAAAGGATGAGACCAGGTCAGACTGGTTACAGCGTCCCTTGAGCCCCACACAACTGCAATATGCTGCCGATGACGCCTTGCATCTGGCACAGCTCTATCAGGTGATGGCGCCTAAAATGGACGCTGCCGGGCTGACTGAATGGCTGTTCGCGGATACTGCGGAGCAGGGCCGTAGCGTTGGACTTGTTCAGGACCCCGAGACAGCCTATCTCAGCATCAAGCAAGCGTGGCGGCTGAAGTCGGACGAGCTGGCCGTATTGAAAGTGCTGGCTAGCTGGCGCGAGCGAGAATCGAGATCGCGTGACCAGGCGCGCAATCGACTGCTACGAGAAAGCGCCATGGGCCCGCTCGCCCAGCGTCAGCCAGATTCATTGCAAGCCCTTTCCCGAATTGAAGATATGCATCCGCGCTCGGTTCGCCATGATGGTCCGGTTATTCTGGAGCTTATCCGTCAAGGCAAAGCCACTCCTCCAGATCAGTGGCCGCCGCGACTGCCGGAGCCATTGCCCGCCGATGCCAATCGCCTGCTAAAGGCGTTACGCAAGGTCGGCCAGCGTCATGCCGAGGAGCTCGGCATAGCGCCCGAGGTGATGTTGCGGAAAAAGGTACTGGAAGCTTTTGTACGGACCGGTTATCCCGGCGGGCCCTATGTGTTGCCCGCTGAGCTGACGGGTTGGCGTAAACAGCTCATGGGCGAAGGCTTGTTGAAGGCTGCAAACGTTTCCGGGGGAGAGTCACATGCAGGTTGAATGTTCGATTTACCGCAGCAAACGCAAGGAGGGGATGTATCTGTATCTTCCGCGGGATGCTAACCCGCAGGAGTTGCCAGAGCATCTCGCGCAGATTTTTGGCCAGCCTGAACATGCCATGGATCTGGTGCTGAATGAACAGCGCAAGTTGGCCCGTGAAAACGTCCTGATGGTGCTTGCTAATCTTCAACAGCAGGGTTATCACCTGCAGATGCCGCCCCAGGTGGAAGATTACATCATGCATCTGCCCGACGAGCTCATGTACCGAAACGACCCGATCTAACCCGCATCATCAGCTGTTTGCGGGCCGCCGTGGCTTGTTCCGTAGCGGCTCGAGAAGTGCTGACAGACCGTTGTGGTCAATTTCCTGCATCAGTGCCAATAGCTGGCCTATCTGTCCAGACGGAAAGCCCTCACGTGCAAACCAGTTCAGATAATGGCCGGGCAGGTCGGCGATTATCCGACCTTTGTATTTCCCGAACGGCATTTCCCTGCTTACCAGTAATTCCAGATCTTCAGGTTTCATTGGGTTGGTCCTTTGCTCCGGCCAGCACGCTTCGCATCTGCTGCGGCAAAAGCGGACGGTCAAGTAAGTAGCCCTGGGCGTCATCACAACCGAGTTCCTTGACCAGAAGCAGCTGTTGCTCTGTTTCAACGCCTTCGGCGGTCACCGTCAAGGAAAGCGCTTTGCTGATGCTTATTATCGCTTTTACAATCGCCTGATCAGGCTCCGAATTTTCCAGGCTGTTCACAAGGCAATGATCGATCTTGAGACCGTCGAAGGGGAAGGCGCGAAGGTAGCTCAACGAGGAGTAACCCGTTCCAAAGTCATCCATGGATAGCCGCACACCGAGTTGTTTCAGCGCACGCATGGTATCTAACGCTCCTTCTGCGTCCTGAATCAACACGCTTTCCGGCAGTTCCAGCTCCAACCGGGCGGGCGACAACCGGGTGCTGTCCAGAACGCGGCGCACCTGCTTTGCCAGTTCACCACGCTGGAATTCCAGGGGCGACAGATTGACCGACACATTGATCTCCTGGCTCCAGCTGCAAGCCTCGTGACACGCCTGGTGCATGACCCAGGAACTCAACGCGGAGATTTGCCCGGTTTGTTCGGCGATAGGGATGAAGGATTCTGGTCCCAGCAGCCCCAGCGCCGGATGTAACCAGCGGACCAACGCCTCGGCACTGATTATCCTCCCGGTTTGAAGGCAATACCGAGGCTGCAAGACGATGCTGAGTTGTTCTTCCTTGACCGCTATTCTGAGGTCATTTTCCAGCCTCCGCCGCTCAGTCAATCTGGTATTCATGTCGTTGGCATAAAAACACCAGGTTTTCCTTCCGGCGCCCTTTGCTTCATAGAGGGCAATATCGGCGCAACGCAGCAGATCTACCGCTCTGGTCGCATCTGCCGGGGCGAGTGTCACGCCGATACTGGCGCTGATGAATATCAGGTGATTGCCAGACGTGAAAGGCTGCTGGATGCTGGTGATCAGCCGCTCACAAAGACGCTCTATTTCGACTCGGCTAGACATGTTGTTCACTATGAGGATGAACTCGTCGCCGCCCAGCCGCGCTACCAGATCGCCCTCACGCATGCATTGGCGCAGCCGCTCTGACACTTCGTTCAGGACACGGTCTCCGGTCTCGTGGCCAAAGGAATCGTTCACCGGCTTGAAGCGATCAAGATCAAGACTCATCAACACCAGTGGATGCTCAACCGTGGGCTTGGCGTTCAGTTTTACTGTCAGGAACTCTTGCATACGGTTCCGGTTTGGTAAGCCGGTGAGCGCATCATGCTGGGAAAGGTGTTCAAAACGCGCTCTTGTTTCGATTTCATCCGTAATGTCGTTTGCCGTTCCACGAAAGCCCACCAGTCCTTCGCTGTTTCGTATGGCCCGTAGCGACAATCGGCAGATGCGTTGCCGCCCTGATTGATCGGTATAAAAGCACTGTCTCGAATCGCTAGGGTCTGCAGGCGAGGCGGAATTCAGCAACCCGCCAAGGTCGTCAATTTGAGGAAGAAATTCGTTGATTGGGCGTCCCAGCCACACGTTTGGCGCGAAACCGGTTACTTGCTGGAATCGCTCGGAGAGATAAGTGAGGCGAAGCTGCGCATCGGTTTCCCATATCCAGTCAGATGCAGCTTCGGCTACGTCACGGAAACGGGCCTCGCTGTTGGCCAGGGCAGTCTGGCTGTAGCTAAGGGAGTTGTAGCTGTGATCCATTTCTCTGGCTGCAGTATTTGCCCTGCTTATGATGAGACGGGCAAGCAGCGCCAGGACCACTCCACTGAAAACCAGCAATGGTAAAAGGATTTTCAGAAGCTCATTTCCGGGTGTGGCCGGATCCCAGCGCAGGTAAATGGGATCGTTATCGCTGGTAGGTAGCGTCATGACGGCTCCGGCAGTTGCCGAGCTGGCGTCGCCCCGGGTGGCCCGAAGATTGGCGAGACCATAGTTTTCGCCCAGCTCCTGCAGTTTTTGCGCGGTAAGACGGTCAACAAACAGCAATACCGATGCCGGCCCCGGTTTTTCGGTCTGGCTGGCATCGCCGCCCGTCGTTAGCGCCGCTGCGGCGATAAAGGCCGGTTGCCCTTTCACTACCACTAGCTGAGCTACTGGTTCTTCGTCTTCAGCGCCTGATCGAGCCTGAGCTAACAGTTCGCGCAGATCCAGGGCAAGCCACTCTGTGGCGCTGAGGTTGGTAAGGCCTCCATCGATAACCGAGTACACCGTCCTATCAAAGGGATCTGTTACGAAGAGCCCTTCATAGCCGAAATCTTCGTAGAGCGATGGCCCCATGTTCTGACGCACGTAAGCCCAATCGATATTCAGCTCAGCATGAAGATTTCTATAAGCGTCGCCCCAGAAGGCATAGTCACTGACTGCAAGCAGCAAGGACGCTTCGCGAGCTTCCAGCGCCTTGCCCAGGTAAAAACGGGTCTGCTCAACGGCATGATGGTTCTGCTGGAAAGCGATCCTGAACAACGCAGCGCCCGTCAGAGCGAATAGCAACAATAACAGGCCAGACAGTGCTGACAGAGAACGACGAGTATGCCTTGAGTTGGTACCGACGCGGTGCTTGGCTTCAGGCGCTATGGACATTCAGAATTCACTCGCCGCGATAGATACAGCCGCTGGTGCAGGTTTCCCGCACCGTGATCTGGCAAAGCTCTGGCAACAAGGGTTTTAGTTGTTGCCATATCCATATCGCCAGCACTTCACTGGTGGGGTTTTCCAGACCGGGAATGTCATTCAGGTAGTTGTGATCCAGCTGGTCGTAGATGGGTTTGAAAATGGCCTTGATCTCGCCGAAGTCTCTGATCCAGCCGGTGTGCGGATCGACTTGCCCTTCCAGGTGCACGGCGGCCTTGAAAGAATGACCGTGCAGACGTCCACAAGGATGCCCATCCGGTACGTTGGGCAGGCGGTGCGCTGCTTCGAAGGTGAACTCCTTGAAGATCTCCACAATTCAGTTACCCCAGTGGCAAAAAGGCGCAGTGTAACTGATCGGCCCGTTGAGGCGCAGATCCAAGAGAGTATTTCCCTGCCGGGACTACCAGTCGCGTTGCATGTTCTTGACCGATATCTGCTCGTTCAGGGTCCAGTAATCGTAAAGAACCCCAATCAGGAACAGGCCGCCGGTAAAGAAATAGATGATTGCCGTTACCCATTTTCCGAGATATAGCCGGTGAGCACCGAAGATGCCGAGAAAGGTCAGCAGGATCCAGCTCAAATTGAAGTTGACCGGGCCGCTACGGAAGCGACGATCAGCGTGGCGGTCCATGGAGGGGATCAGAAACAGGTCGACGATCCAGCCGACAAAGAACAACCCCAGCGTGAAGAACCAGAGTGTCCCTGTCCAAGGCTTGCCATAGTAGAAACGGTGGGCTCCCATGAAACCAAGAATCCACAACAGGTAACCTACGGTCTTGCTGTGGGTATCAGAATATGCCATCGGGCGCCTTCCTCTATGCGTGGTTATGTAATACTTGGATAGACCTTAAATGATTTTTGGAGAGCCTGCATGGGGGTATTGAAAAAAGCTGGCTGGATTGAGCAGGCTCGGCAACAAGCGGATCGTCTGACAGCGCAGCGTATCCGGATAGGCGTAACCGGATTGAGCGCCGCAGGGAAGACTACATTCATAACCAGCCTGATCAATCAGCTGGAAAATCACCAGCGGGGGCTACTGGCTCGGCGTTCTCCGTTTGAACGGCTGGAATCGGTTCGCTGGCAGAAGGAGAATCTCGACAGGCCCTTTCCTTATCTGGACGCGCTTCAATCTCTTTCGGGGGAACCGGCGCAGTGGCCGCAATCAACGCAGGACCTGTCACGGGTGCTCATTGACCTGCGATTTCGCCCGCAGGGCTTGCTGAGAAAACTGCAGGGTACGCAAACCCTCAAGCTGGAAATCCTCGACTATCCGGGGGAGTGGCTGCTGGATTTGCCACTGCTGCGCATGAATTACGGGCAGTGGTGTGAACAAATGCGTGGCTGGCTGGCCGTAGACCCACGCCGCGCACTGTCAGGCGCCATGCGGGATCGGCTGCTGGCACTGGAGCCAAGTGCTGGGCTCGATGCGGAGGAACTTAAGGCTCTCACAGAACAATGGACGGATTTTCTAAAACGATGTCGGAGTGACGCCGGGCTGGCACGTAATCAGCCGGGCCGCTTCCTTCTTCCCGGTAGTGGAGTGGCGGCCGACATGTTGTCATTCGTGCCCTTGCTGGCGGCCAATCAGCACAGCATGGGCGGCCCTGGAAGCTGGTGGGCAGAGTGTGAAGCTCGATTCAACTATTATCGGGACTATATAGTCAAAGGCTTCTACGACGAGCATTTCAGTCGTCTCGACAGGCAGGTGCTGCTGGTCGACATGCTGGCCCCCATGGATGCCGGACAGCCCGCGCTTGAAGACCTGAAAGGTGCGCTTGAGGCGGTCCTGGAGAGTTTTCGCTACGGGCGTAACAGTCTTTTTGAAAAACTGTTCAAGCCCCGCATCAACGGTCTTGCGGTCTGCGCAACCAAAGTCGATCAGGTGATACCGGGCCAGCAGCGTGCGGTGCAGCAATGCCTTGAAGATCTGATCACCGATAGTCTCTCGGAAGTTCGGCACGGCGGGGTTGATGTGAAGGGGTTCCCGCTTTCGGCCATTCGCGCTGCGCGTCAGGAGGGCGAAGCTCTGGTCGCCGGCCTGGTGGGCCAAGCCGGGTGGGTGCGCTATCAACCCGGCAGCATTCCCGAGCATCTGCCGCTGGATCTGCAGGTCAACGGTCCCGAGTTGCTAAGGTTGCGTCCGCCGCCCGGACTCCACCGCAACGAACCCTTTCCGCACTATCGAATGGATGACCTTCTCAGCTGGATTCTCGATGGGAGTCAATTATGAACGAGAAGGAAAAAACCCGGATTCTCGATAGCTGGGAGGAGGAAGCTCTAGAGCCTCCCTTTGCCTCAACGCGCATTCTTGGCGAGGCGACACTGACCGTCAGGGGACAGAAAATTGTCGACGAATTGCCCCTGCCTGGTGCATTGAATGCGCCCCCTTTGAGCCCGTGGCCACGGCGCTTGTGGGGTGCGGCGCTGGCGGTAGTAGTCGGCGGAGTGGCATTCGAGTGGGCAGGCTGGACCTGGGCCGCCTGGCAATGGAATCCCGTCGCCGGTGGGCTGGTTGGTGCGGCTGGCGCAGCCATAGTCGGTACCGGGCTTTTCGCATGGCGCGATATTCGCCGCCAGCGTGGGCGGCTGACTGCGCTGGAACAGTTGCGGCTGGAGATGAAAGCCGCCCTGGCCGATCCTCGGCAGCGCCTGGCCGTGGACTGGATCGACCGATTGCAGGCGCTTTATGCCGACACTCCGCTAGCAAACAGAATGCGTGCCGCCTGTGCCGATCTCGACGGATCCCACAGTGCGGAAGAGGTCAGCCGACGCTTGAATTTGCTGTTTTACCAGCCGCTCGATCTCCAGGCGCGACAGATGATCCGCAGGGGCGCAATCGGCACCGGCATGCTGGTTGCGACCAGCCCCTGGGTGACGGTTGATCTGTTGCTGGTGGTCTGGCGCAATATCAGGGTAATGCAACAGGTAGCGGTCTGCTTCGGTCTGCCCGTGGGCCAGCTTGGACGCTGGAGGCTCGCCCGCCATGTGCTGCGCAATATTGCATTAGCTGGCGGCACCGAGATGGCCATAGGCGCATTGAGCGACAGCTTGCTCTCCGGGCTGATGGAAAAACTGGCCGCACGAATCGGACAGGGGATCGGAATTGGTCTCTATAGCGCCAGGCTGGGTCATTTCACATTGGACCTCTGTCGGGCCGTGCCGTTAGGGGACAAGGATATGCTGCTGGAAGACAACCGTGGCATCATCAACGGCATTCGAGAGCGCATGGGGCGAGACAAGAGTGACCCAGGGGTTTAAATCAAGACCGCGCTGGCTGCTGGAGCGCTGGCTAACCAGTCAGAAGCACGCCCTTGCTCGGCGCTGGACAATGCTGCAGACGCAATTGCTGCCGCTGGACTGGCAGGGGCGCTGCCTGCGGATCAGCGAGATCCGGGAGGGCGAAGTCGGCACCTGGCAGCCCCGTGCAGGATCGAGCAGCGCCGAACTGGTCCTGCTGCTGAATACCGTTCCCTTTCATCAGAGACGCTGGCTCGCCAGCTTGCTGGACGCCGCGACGGCTGGACCCAATACGCTAGTCGAAGCCGTCGAGCGGCTGCAGCTGGATTGGCGCTCAAGGCTTGATCCCATTCGTAGCCGCCACGAATACGCAGCCCAGCTGATCCTGTTGGCGCGCAAGCTTGGCCTTCAGCCTGCCGCAGAGTCGGCGTATATCGAGAACGAACAGAAGGTCTATCCCGCCATCGACACCCTGTTGTTCGAGTCTCTGCCGATGAGGCTGCGCACGGTGATGTTGAGCCAGCATCAGCCTGGATTGGGTGATTATCTGATCTGGTGGCAGGAGCGCTTGCTGGCCAGGGCAGGCGAGGCGGGGTTTGCCATTGAACAGCTGGGTGAGCACGATTGGCCAGACATTCCCCCCGCCTGGCTGGCGCTGGGCTGGCTTTGCGGGTTGCGATCGGTTACCGGGTCGGGCATGCCTTCGCCAGGGCGCTGCACATTCCTCCAATGAATGCTCAAGCTAGAACGCTTTGCGCCGACACCTGTATCGCCTACCATGCCAAAGTGTCCAATCAAGAGAACCAACAATGACTTTTGCTGAATTGCTTGCTGATCTATCTTCTTCCTCGACCAATGAAGTTACGGTTCCTGCTAGCTGGGCCCAGGGGAGGGCGGGGTACGGTGGCCTGGTTGCCGCCCTCGTGTATGAAGGCATGCGTGCAAAGGTTCTGGAGGGGCGCCCGGTACGCTCCCTTGCGATCACCTTCGTCGGCCCGGTTGCGCCCGGCGAACCGATGCAGGTTGAAGCGCAAGTGTTGCGTGAGGGCAAGGCGGTAACCCAGATGTTCGGCAAGGCGACTCAGAACGGCCAAGTCATGTGCATTATCCAGGGTAGCTTTGGAGCCTCCCGGGAATCGGAGGTCAAGGTGCCTGCCGAGCCAGCGCCTCAAGCCAGACCACCCCACGACTGCGTAGAGATGCCGTATATAGAAGGGCTGAACCCGGTTTTCATCAAGAATTTCTCCGTGCGCTGGGCCTTCGGTGATCTTCCCTTTACCAACAGCAGCAAGAGGGAAATGGGCGGGTGGATGAGTTTCAGGAACGATGAGGGCACCATCGCCGAAGCCCACATACTGGGTCTTGTCGATGTGTGGCCACCGGCGGTATTGCCGCACCTGAAACAGCGAGCACCAGCCAGCTCTCTGACCTGGACGATCGAGTTCGTTCAACCCCAGCCAGCAGTGGGAAATACGGATTATCTGCTTTACCGGGCGGAAATTGAGCACGCTCGCGATGGCTATGGGCACGCGTCCGCAATGGTATGGACCGAAAGGGGTGATCTGGTTGCGATCAGCAGGCAGACAGTGACGGTCTTTGGTTAACCAACTCGGGAGATTTGGCCATGCCCCGAAGTACCTTTTCAGGTGGGGTTGCAAGCCTGTTTGCTTTAGTACTTCTATCGTTGATCGGGCTTGCCTATTCAGTAACTGTTGATGAAATCCAGCCCGCGAGGGTGGAAATGGCGATCCTACTATTGTCCGCAGTCGCAGCGCTGCTGGCTTTAGGCCAACTGCGTCTGTTTCGTCAGTCGGGTGAGAGCAGGCTTAACGCGTTTGACCGGAACTACCGGGAGCAGGCCCGCATCAATGCGGCCCGCAGCAGCGTCCTTGATGGGCTGCTACGGCGTAGCAGCCTCAGCTCGCTGCTGGACGACATGGCGCGTGAATGGGAAGCGCTGCAGCCTGGACAGCGGGTCTCGGTGCTGCTGTGCAGTCCCGAGACCGGTAGGCTGTTTTCCGCCTCTTCCCCGAGTCTGCCCGCCGAATACGTCAAAGCTCTGGATGGGTTGGTCCCTGGAGAAAATATCGGATCCTGTGGAAGCGCGGTCTTTCACGGCGAGCCGGTCTACGTCAGCGATGTGACCACCGATCCGCGCTGGGCGGACTATGCGGCGCTGATCGCGCTCGGCTCATTTCGTGCGTGTTGGTCGATGCCGTTCAAAGACGAAAATGGCATTGTGCTGGGTACCTTCGCGATTTATAACGACAAGGTGGCGCTGCCCACCGAGCGCGATATCTCCCTGCTGAAAGAGTTCACCCGGCTGGCGGCGCTGGTCGTGCATAAATCCAGGCTGGCTACCGAGCGTGAAACCTCTGAGAAGCGCTTCTCGGCAATTTTTGAGCATGCCGCCGTCTGTATCCTGCTGATGTCTCCGGACGGGAAGCTCCTGAGCGTCAATCCGCGCTTCGAAATGCGTTCGGGATACTCCAGTCACGCCGTCAAGGACTTACCTGCCTCGGAGTTGCTGCATCCAGACGAAATGCCAGGGCTGATCAAGGGGCTCCGGGCTCTGCGAATTGGCGAAGCGGCCAGTTTTAATATGGAGGCGCGGTTCCTTAATCGGGAGAAGGCCCTCGCCTGGGTCAACCTGACAGTCACGCTGGTTCGAGACGCCGATGGTAAGGCCTTGTACTACGTCATGTTCGCTGAAGAGATCGACGAGCGTAAGGAGCAAGAGCAGGCCCTGAGAGAAGCTGCAGCGGTGTTTGAGGGTAGCCGGGAAGGGATGGTGGTGCTGGATCTCGACTTTTGCATACTCAACGTCAACCCGGCCTATACCGAAATTACCGGCAGAACCCGTGAGCAGGTCGTGTCACAACGTCCTTTCGTGCGCGGGCATACGCATGATCCCCAGGAGTTCATGCGCGCGGCCCGGGCGGCCCTGACCACCTATGGTTACTGGCAGGGTGAAGCGGTAATCAAAAACAGCAAGCAGCAGGAAGTTACAGTACAGGTCACCGCAAGTGCAGTCCGGGATGTCGACGGCAACCTCAGCCGGTATGTGGTTATGTTCAGCGATATAAGCCGACTGCGGCACAGCCAGGAACAACTGCAGTTGGCGACCCATTACGATAGTTTGACAGGGCTGGCGAATCGAACCCTGGCAATGCAACACCTTGAACAAAACCTTGGGCGGGCAGCAATTTTGAACAGCGCGGTGGCTGTTCTGTTTGTCGATCTGGACCGATTCAAGGCCGTCAATGACAGTCTGGGCCATGCCAGCGGCGATGCAGTATTGCGGGAAATAGCGAACCGCCTGGCTGGCTGCTGTTTGCCCGGCAATGTACTGGCCCGGCTGGGAGGGGACGAGTTCCTGCTAATAATTCAGGAACAGCCGCGGACAGAGATCGACCGCATCGCCAGTGCTATCTGCAACGAACTGCGCCAGCCGCTGCTGCTGGCGGATGCCCGTGAAATCTACCTGGGCGCCAGTGTCGGCTATGCATGCTATCCGGAAGATGGGCTCTGCGCCGCAGACCTTGTTCGCAATGCAGATGCAGCCATGGCTACGGCCAAGGACCTTGGTAGAGACCGGGCGTGCGGATACTCGCGGGAGATGACTGAGGCCGCCAATGAGCGTTTCGAACTCGACCGTTCCCTGCGCAAGGCACTTGAAAATCATGAGCTGGAGCTTTTCTATCAGCCCTTGGTACAAGTGCGAAGCCGACGTGCGACTGGTGTCGAGGCGCTGTTGCGCTGGCGGCATCCCGAACGTGGCATGATCGGTCCCGATATTTTCATCCCTCTGGCTGAACAGAACGGACTGATAGTGCAGATCGGCCGCTGGGCGCTTAATGAAGCCTGCCGGCAAGCAAGGGAATGGCAACAGCAAGGGCTGGGGTTGGAGTTCATGGCGGTGAACCTGTCGCCAAAACAGTTCGTGGATCAAAATGTGGTTGAGCTGGTCCGCACTGCGCTGGAGGATAGCGGGTTGCCCGCTACCATGCTGGAGCTGGAAATAACCGAAGGTGCCTTGATGACCAGCGCTGGCCAGGGTGAGCAAACCTTGCATGAGCTGAAATCATTGGGCGTAGGCATTGCGATTGATGATTTCGGAACGGGCTACTCATCGCTGGCTTATCTCCGCCGTTTCCCCCTGGACAGGCTCAAGATCGACAAGAGTTTCCTGGCGGGCGTGCCCGAGCAGGCAGAGGACAACCAACTGGTGACGACGATCCTCGACATGGCCGCCAACATGCACTTGGAGGTGGTCGCTGAAGGCGTGGAAACCGAGGCGCAGTGGCGGTTCCTGCAGAGTCGCGGATGCGGCATGTGCCAGGGCTATCTGTTTGCCAGGCCGATGCCAGCCAGCGAACTGGTCGCTTGGCTCACGCGGCAATAGATTGCTCAATGGCTGATTGCCGGGAGCCTAGACTCTCTCGGCAATCAGGGTCGCGCGCAACGGCGCAGGGTGCCCTTCACAGGTCAGCGAAGGGTCTTTCGGATCAAGGAAATCAGGAAGCGACTGAAAGCGCATCCATTCCGTGCTGCGCTGCTCCTCCCGGCTGGTGCGGTTCACATCCACACAGCGCACATTGCCGAAGCCGGCCCGGCGAAGAAAGCGTTCCAGCAGGGGCACCGAGGGGAGAAACCAGACATTGCGCATCTGGGCGTAGCGATTTTCCGGGACCAGGCAGTCCGTTTCGCCGCCGTCAATAACCAGGGTTTCCAGTATCAGCTCCCCGCCAGGGCGCAGGCAGGCTCGCAGTTGCAGCAGGTGGTCGATGGGCGAGCGTCGATGGTAGAGCACCCCCATGGAAAACACACTGTCGAAACCAGCTGTCGGCTCGGGTAGATCCTCCAGGGTGAAGGGCAACAACCAGACGGGTGCATCGTGCAGGTATTTGCGTACTACCTCGAATTGGGTCATGAACAGCAGGTTTGGGTCTACACCGATGACCAGCTCAGCGCCAGCGCCCCACATGCGCCACATGTGATAGCCGTTGCCACATCCGACATCCAATACGCGTTTGCCGGCCAGCTGCAAATGCGGAGCAATGCGTTCCCATTTCCAGTCAGAGCGCCATTCCGTATCGATGGCCAGCCCAAATAGCTCGAAGGGGCCCTTGCGCCAGGGATGAAGTCCTCGAAGTGCTGTGCCGAGCTCGGCATGCTGGTGGTCAGTCAGATCGTTCGCCGAGCCGATAGCGACCCGTTGATGGATCTCGAAAGCAGGGGTGACCAAGGCTGGCAGTTGATCAAGACAGGCCTGCCAGCGAGCCAGGTCGCCATGTTTGCGCGCCTCCTCGATCCGTCGACCGAGAGCCGCCGGCAAAGGGTCGAGCCAATGGGCAAGGGGTGTTCCCTCAAGGGCTTGATACAGGGGGGTGTAGTCGATCACGTGTGGGCGATTATCGAGCAGAAATTGAGGCATTGGAACCAGGTGTGTGAATGCTGGAATCCCGCTTGTTGCAGACGCTCGAAATGGGTGTCCAGGGTGTCGGGCAGCATGACGTTCTCGATGGCACTGCGCTTCTGTGCAATTTCCAGTTCGCTGTAGCCGTTGGCTCTCTTGAATGCGTAGTGCAAATTTTCCAGACTCTTGTGGGTGTCGCCGTCGGCAAATCTGAGCTTTTCGGACAGAATCAGTACGCCTCCGGGAATCAGAGCCTTGCTGATGCGCGTCAGCAGTTCGAGGCGTTGGTCAGGGCGGATGAACTGCAAGGTGAAATTCAATACCACCACGGAACAGGTTTCGAGTGGCAACTTGATAATGTCCGCGTGCATTACCTCAGCGGGCGTCAATTCCTCCACCATGGAATCCTGTGCTGTCAGATATTCGCGGCAGCGTTCAGTCATCGCCAGTGCATTGTCGACGGCAAGAATTCGGCAACCTGAACTACGCACGTGGCGGCGCATTGATTGCGTGGCGGCGCCCAACGAGCAGCCGAGGTCGTAGATAAGACTGTCCGGTTTGGCATAATGCCCGGCGATCAGCCCAATACTTTCTATAATGGTCGGATAGCCGGGTACGGACCGCTTGATCATGTCGGGAAAAACCTTTGCCACATCATGATCGAACACGAAATCAGCTATCTTGGGTAGCGGAGCGGCAAAAATGTTGTCGATTTCGGTCATGCTGGGTCCGGGGTGGGTTCAACGAGGAGTGAATTCTAACCCCAATTGGGCTTATTTGGCAGGCAACTGAAGTATTGCTCAACGGAATTTGGCAATATGAGCGCTTCGTTGCTCGGAGCGTCATTATTGTGGCGCTGGGTCAAAGCATAACTCCACCGGATTCTGGATGACCGGGCTCAAACGGCTATTCGTTTGCTTCTTTTGCAGTGGCATAATGTCATCATGATGTGAAATGATGGCGTCGCCTTCTTCCAGAAGGAATGCACGGATAGCGTCGGTGGCGATGAGTGGTTCCCATTGTCAACATATAAGAGGAAAGGGTATGGCAGTGAAGCGCCAGGTTGTTATCGGAGTCGCCTCGTTGGCGGCCTTGTACGTTGGAGTAAGCAATGCGCTGGGTCTGGGCGAGCTGAAACTGGAATCAGCACTTAATCAGCCGCTTAGTGCAACTATTTCCCTTCAAGGCGCAGAGGGAATGTCCCCCTCTGACATCCTGGTTTCCCTTGCAAATCCCGAGGCGTTCGAGAAGGCTGGAATCGACCGTCCGTTTTTTCTATCCGACCTGCGCTTTATTCCGGTTGTGGAAAATGACCGCATGACGATTCGCGTTGAATCGAATCGTCCAGTGCGTGAGCCCTATCTGAATTTCCTGGTGGAGCTGCGTCGTCCGAACGGGCGCATGCTGCGCGAATACACCCTGTTGCTGGATCCGCCACTGTTCAACAGCGGCTCCAGCCCCATAGCACCGCAACAGCCACAGCAGCCCGTGCCGCAGCCGCTCCGCTCGGCAACCAGGCCGGCACCGGTTTCCGAGCCTGAACGCGCGCCTGCGGAGCAGCCTGCGCAACAGCTTGATCTGCCTGACTTGCAGCCGCAACCCGGGGCAGGGGAACATCTGACTGTTTCCGGCGATACGCTTTGGGATATTGCTGCAGCCAGCCGTCCGGCCAATTCCGTATCCATCCGCAGCAACATGCTGGCGATCAAGGCGCTCAACCCCGATGCCTTCGTCAACGATGACATTGATCGTCTGCGGGTGGGCCAGCCCCTTGTACTGCCAACGCCGGTGCAGCTGGGAGTCGAACCCGGCTCCGAACGTGCCGCGGACGAGTCCCAATCAACACCCGAAACAGCTGGCAGTGCGCCCTTTGCTCCAGCAGAGACCGCCGATGCGCAGCAACAAGCAGTTGCCGCGCAAGAGTCGGCCCCCCAGGAGGACTCTTCCGCTCCGTTGATCGCCGGCAAGCTGCGAATTGAGGAGCCGGGTGTATCCGCCGCAGAAGCTGATGCAGCGGAGTTGTTGGGACGATTGCAGGCGCTGGAAGCACGTTTCAATGTGTTGCTGAGCGAACTGGATTCCCGCGACCGCCAAATCGCTAGTCTGCAGGCTGAACTGGAGGTACTGCGCGAGGCGCAGAGCTCGGAAGAAACCGGCGCAGCTATCGCTACTGGCACGCTTGTTGACGGCGAGGCGGGGGCTGGCGCTTCGTCGGTTGACGGAAGCGCCGATCCGCAGTCTGGAGCAGTGGCTGCAGAGATTCTGCCCGCTCAGGAGGAAGCGCCGGAAGAGAGCTTCCTGTCGAAATGGTGGCCCGCATTGCTGGCATTTTTTGCCTTCCTGTTGGGAGTGCTGGTAACGCGGATGCGTTCCAGATCCGCGAAGGCAGCGTCAGAAGAAGAGCCTGAACAGGACGTCGAGCAAGCCCACTCCGGTCTGCGTCCGGGCACCGCCTTGATCGGCTCTTCCATGATCGCGCGCTCCGTCACTACTCAGCCACCCAAACCGGTTGACCCGCTGGACGGCGTAGAGCTTTACATCACCTATGGTCGCTTCGCAGAAGCTCGTGTAATGCTGGACAAGGCCATAGCGGACGAACCTGAGCGTCTGGATCTCAGATTCAAGCAATTGCGAGTGCTAGCGGAGCTGGGAGATGCCAAGGCGTTTGAGGAACAGCAGGGCGCAATCCTGGCTGCGGGCGGCGATGCTGATCGTATCGAACAGATCAAGTCACGCTTCCCGGCGCTGTTTGATGAAGACACCATCGGTCTGGTCGAGCATGTCGATCACGTAGAACCCTTGTTTGACGGCGAGATGGATGAAGATTATGAAACGTCGCCTGAAGATCGCAACACGCCTGCAATGGAAGGCAGCCAACTGAACCTGAACGATTTCACCCTTGACCCGGACTGGGAGCTGATCGAAGGCCTCACGCCAGGGCCTGCGAAGAAGAACGACTTAAAGTCCACCAATACTGTTATTGAAGACGAAGCGTTCGAAAGCAGCTTGCACGAGTTTCCGGAGGTTGAAGAGCTGGATGATGCCCATGAGGATCATTTTCCGGGCAATTCCGCTGGAGACCGCACCTCGCAAAAGAAGTAACTGGTATTCGGAAGATCAAAAGGCGACCCCCAAAGGGTCGCCTTTTTGTTGGCCAGAGCTAGTCGAAGAGCCGCTTGGCCACGTCCCTGAAGTGACCAGCAAAGTGGATCGTCATTCCCTGGGTAATGTAGTCCGGCAGTTCCTCGAAGTCCCCCCGGTTTGCTTCCGGCAGGATGAGTTCGAAGATCGACTGTCGGCGAGCCGCTATCACCTTTTCGCGAATCCCGCCCACTGGCAACACCTGCCCGGTCAAGGTGATTTCACCCGTCATGGCCAGCCCGGCGCGCGGAGTCTGATTGCGCGCCAGCGATAACAGTGCACTGGCAATGGTAACTCCGGCGCTGGGACCGTCCTTGGGTGTGGCGCCCTCAGGAACGTGCAGGTGCACAAAGGCCTCGTCAAAGAAGGTCTTGTCGCCCTTGAACCGGTCGAGATTGGCGCAAATGAAGCTGTAGGCAATCTCTGCCGACTCTTTCATTACCTCCCCCAGCTTGCCGGTCAACTTGAAGCCCCGATTGAGCGTGTGGATGCGCGTAGCTTCCACCGGCAGGGTGACGCCACCCATGGAAGTCCAGGCGAGCCCGGTTATGACCCCAACACCCTTGAGCGTCTTCTCAGTGCGGAACGCCTGGGTACCGAGCAACGTTTTGAGATCAGCTGGCTTGATGCTGATTTTCTGCTCGGGATTTTCGAGCAGTTGCATAATGGATTTCCTGACAATCTTCGCCAGCTGCTTCTCCAGGTTGCGCACACCGGCTTCTCTGGCGTATCCCTCGATGACATCGCGCAACGCCTTGTCGCTGATTCGCAATTGATTCTTGCGCAGCCCCGCACGCTTCAACTGGCGCGGCCACAGATGATGCTTGGCGATCGCCAGCTTTTCTTCGGTGATGTAGCCGGACAGGCGGATGACATCCATGCGGTCCAGAAGCGGGCCGGGAATGCTGTCCAGGGTATTAGCCGTGCAGACAAAGAGCACCTTCGACAGGTCCAGGCGAAGGTCCAGATAATGGTCGAGGAACTGGTTGTTCTGCTCCGGATCCAGCGTCTCGAGCAAGGCAGACGCCGGGTCACCCTGATGGCTGCTGCCGAGTTTGTCGATCTCATCCAGCATGATGACCGGGTTCATTACGCCGACATCCTTGAATGCCTGAACGAACTTCCCTGGCATCGCCCCGATATAGGTACGGCGATGACCCTTGATCTCGGCTTCGTCGCGCATCCCGCCGACGCTGAACCGATAGAACGGCCGCCCGAGGCTTTCGGCAATGGAATGGCCGATGCTGGTTTTGCCTACCCCTGGTGGGCCGACCAGCAGAATGATCGAACCGGATACGGAGCCCTTGAATGCGCCCACCGCAAGGAATTCCAGAATCCTCTGTTTTACATCGTCGAGACCATCGTGGTCGCGGTTCAATACCTCTCTGGCATGCTTGATATCCAGCTTGTCAGCATGGGTGATGCCCCACGGCACTGAGGTCGCCCAATCCAGATAGTTGCGCGTCACCGCGTATTCTGGGGACCCGGTTTCCAACACAGACAGCTTGTTCAGCTCTTCCTCGATGCGTGTGCTGACCGCATCGGGCAGAACCTTGTCGGTCAGACGCTGGCGGAACTGTTCGATGTCTGCGGTGCGGTCATCCTTGGATAACCCCAGCTCCTTCTGGATGACCTTGAGCTGTTCCTTCAGAAAAAACGTGCGCTGGTGTTGGCTGATCGTCCGGTTTACCTCGGCGCTTATCTCTCCCTGCAAACGGGCAACGTCGATCTCCTTCTTCAGCATCACCAGCACCTTCTCCATCCTGCGCAGCACCGGGATGGTATCGAGCACATCCTGCAGGTCTCTGGCATTGGCGGAGGTGAGCGCCGCAGCGAAATCCGAGAGTGGCGACGGCTGATTCGGACTGAATCGATTCAGGTAGTTCTTCAGCTCTTCGCTATACAGCGGATTGAGCGGCAGCAGCTCTTTGATTGCATTGATCAAGGCCATGGCGTAGGCGCGTACTTCATCGCGCTCATCACTGGGGGATTCTGGGTAATCGACCTCCACCAGATAGGGTGGTTTGTGGGTTAGCCATTTGGTTACGCGCACCCGGGTCAACCCCTGGGCGATGAACTGAATTTTGCCTTCTTCCCTGACTGCATGGTGAATTCTTACTGCGCAGCCGGTGTTCGGCAGTTGGTCTGGTTCAAGTTTGCCTTCGTCATCCAGAGCCGAGTCCACGTAAAAAAGCGCAAGCGCGTGCTGATCGGTTTTGGCCACTGCCTCGATGGTTTGCGCCCAGGGGGTGTCGTTCACCACCACCGGCATGACCTGGGCCGGAAAGAAGGGCCGGTTATGAATAGGTAGCAGATAAAGCTTGTCGGGCAGCCGTTGGTTGGGCAGCGCAATGCCAGTACCTGGCTGAAAATTGTCCTGCACATTCCCTTCGATAATGTCTGGTCGAGAAGCGTCCTGATCGGTCATCTGAGGTACCTTGTTCGATAAGCATGCTGTTTATGAGTGCCTTACCGTTAGATAGTGCCGGCTGCTGACGATTTCAACGGCCGTCGGCCCTCGCTTGTGACCCTGGCATCCAGGGGCTAAGATTGGTTTTTCTGACTTTGGGCAGTTGAATGATCAAGACCCGCATTCTGGACTTACCTGACCAGAGCTCGACTCATTCGCATCCCGAGCATCAACTGATCGTCGGGCTGCAAGGCTGTGCCGATTTTGAGGTGATGGGGCAGGGCGGAGCGGTAAATCGCCTCCATGCCTGCCTGGTCCCAGGCCATGAGCGGCACGCCTTCTCCGGGCGCGGTAGCAATCACATGCTGATACTGGATCTGGCGATGGAACCCGGCGGACCGGGTGGGTTGGGAGAAGACACGCTGGACCGTCTATTTGACAAGCCGCGGTTCGTGCAGTTGGACCACGGTTTGCAAGGACTACTGGATTTTGCTGCCCATGAACTGGGCGCCAGCCCGGTAGGCTCTCCGATCACCTGGCACCTGGGCGGCATCCTGCTGCATGCCCTGCATGACCGGATGTTTTCGACTCCCTTGCCAATGCGTCCAGTCGCCTCGCTGGATCTGTCGCGTATTGATCGCTTTGTGCAGGCCCACCTCGACGAGCCCATTTCCGTGGCTGACATGGCGGCCCAGGTCTGCATCAGCCCGAGCCATTTTCATACCCTTTTCAAGCAGGTTGCGGGGCAGTCGCCCCATCAGTACGTTCTTGACGCCCGTCTTCGTCAGGCAATCGGTTTGTTGCGCCAGTCATTAATGAGCGTGGCAGAGATTGCCGACCGCTGTGGCTTTAGCAGTCAAAGCGCGTTGGCGCACGCGATTCGCAAGCAGACCGGCCAGACTCCCCGAAAGCTTCGCCTTGAAGCGAATTGCTGACTTCCCAGTCAGGTTTTCGTAGCTTTTTACAAATACTTCGCAGTTTTTCGCAAGATTTCCACCTTCTTCGCTCCTACAGTTGTACGACAGGGTGATTGGTTTGCTGTTTGCCGCAGCGTGAGTCATCGAGCCAGCCCACTAACAACAAACGAATTCGTCTGATCGGTAACCATGGTCTAGGGTTATAGATAGGCGGGCTCAAAGCCCGACACGATGTGCGGGTGCAGAGGGAGCGTGCCAGATGTTTGAAGCCAGCAAGGTATTACAAGGCGATTTTCTTGAGAGCGAGGCGGATCAGTTCCTCGAATTGGTCAGTGACAACTACGCGGTAGACGAAAGTGAGTACCTCAAGAAACTCATCGCCCTGGCCGAGCCGGATGACCCTGCGACGCTGACTCAGCAAGCCCGCAAGCTGATTCTCGACGTGCGCAAGCGCGATAACGCGGTCGACAGCATCGACGCCCTGTTACAGCAATACAGCCTCGATACGCAGGAAGGCATCATGCTGATGTGTCTGGCAGAGGCCTTGTTGCGAGTGCCGGATGCAGAGACCGCTGACGCGCTGATCCGCGACAAACTGAATGCCGCACAGTGGGACCGCCATCTAGGGCAGAGCGAAAATACGCTGGTCAACGCCGCCGCCTGGGGGCTGGTCATGACCGGCCGCGTGGTCAATCTCGACAAGCGGGTCGACGGCACGGCCGGAACCGTGCTTGGGCGCCTGGTCAAACGCAGCGGGGAGCCGGTCATTCGAGCAGCGATGCTCCAGGCGATGCGGATCATGGGGCGCCAGTTCGTTCTGGGCCGGACCATCAAGGAGGCGCTGAAAAACGGCAAACCACAGCGTGATGAGGGCTATACCTATTCCTTCGACATGCTGGGCGAGGCGGCGCTGACCCGCGCGGATGCGGCCAAGTATCTCAAGGATTACAGCGACGCCATCGCCGCGCTGGTAGCGGACGACTACAAAGGCAGCAGCCCCAAACCGACCATTTCCATCAAGCTGTCTGCGCTGCACCCGCATTACGAAGCGGCGCGCGAACAGCAGGTTCTCGATGAGCTGAGCGAGACGGTATTGGGTCTGGTACGCCAGGCACGGGTGGGTGATATCGGCATCACCATTGACGCCGAGGAAGCGGACCGTCTGGAGTTATCGCTTAAGTTGTTCTCACGGGTTTATCAGCATCCGGATGTACGCGGCTGGGGTAATTTCGGTCTGGTAGTCCAGGCTTACTCGAAACGCGCGCTGCCGGCGCTGTGCTGGCTGACCATTCTGGCCCGTCAGCAAGGCGATCAGATTCCGGTCAGATTGGTCAAAGGCGCGTATTGGGATACCGAAATCAAACTTTGTCAGCAGGCCGGACTTGATGGCTACCCGGTTTTTACCCGCAAGGAAGCGACGGACGTGTCGTACCTGGCCTGTGCCAAGTACCTGCTGAGCCCCCTGACCAAAGACCTTATCTACCCGCAATTTGCCACCCATAACGCCCACACAGTGACCTGCATACTGAACATGGGCAAGGGCCAGGCGTTCGAGTTCCAGCGTCTGCACGGGATGGGCGATGCGCTCTACGATACGGTGATAGAGCAAGCCGGATGCCCGGTACGAATCTACGCGCCGGTCGGTGCCCACAAGGACCTGTTGCCGTACCTGGTAAGAAGACTACTTGAGAACGGCGCCAATTCGTCCTTCGTACACAAGCTGGTCGATCAGCGCGTACCGGTTGACTCGCTCATCGAGCATCCGATTACCAGCCTTCAGCAGCACACCACGCTGGCTAACCACCGTATTCCGCTCCCTCGTGACATCTATGGCGCGGAGCGAGCCAACTCCAAGGGTTACAACCTGAACGTCATGTCCCAATGGCTGCCCTTGAAGGCCGAGCTGGACCGACATCTGCACCAGCGCTGGAGTGGCGCTCCGATGGTGAACGGCATGCGTCTGGTCGGCGAGCCGCGCGCGGTGATGTGCCCGTACGAGCTGTCCCACCAGGTCGGTGAGGTGATCTGGGCCAGCGCGGAGCAGACGCGCGAGGCCATAACCGATCTGTCTGCAGCCTTCCCCGAATGGAACGCGACACCGGTTGAGCTTCGCGCTGCCATCCTTGAGCGTAGCGCCGACCTGCTCGAAAAGAACATGCCGGAGTTGATAGCCCTATGCACCAGGGAAGCCGGGAAAAGTCTCCAGGATGGAATCGATGAAGTGCGCGAGGCGGTAGATTTCTGCCGTTTCTATGCCGTGCAGGCGCGTCAGCGTTTTGCGGTCATTACGCTACCCGGGCCGACCGGCGAGAGCAATGAATTGTATTTGCAGGGCAGGGGTGTTTTCGCCTGCATCAGCCCTTGGAACTTTCCTGTGGCCATCTTCATGGGCCAGATTGCCGCGGCCCTGGTCAGCGGTAACACGGTGGTGGCCAAGCCTGCCGAGCAGACCAGTCTGGTAGCAGCGCGCTGCGTGGAACTCATGCTTGAAGCTGGCCTGCCAGGGAGAGTTCTGGCGTTACTGCCAGGCGACGGCGCCCAGGTGGGGAGCGTGGTGACATCCGATCCGCGCATCGCCGGCGTGGCGTTCACCGGCTCCACCCAGACGGCGCATATCATCAACCGGGCCCTGGCGGCCAGAGAAGGTGCCATTGCGCCCATGATCGCCGAAACCGGCGGGCAGAACGCCATGCTGGTTGATTCCACCGCCCTGCCGGAGCAGGTGGTGAAGGACGTCGTGCATTCATCCTTTACCAACGCCGGCCAGCGCTGCTCCGCCTTGAGAGTGCTGTATGTGCAGCAAGACATAGCGGAGCGGGTCATCGAGCTGTTAAAAGGCGCCATGGCCGAGTTGCACATCGGCGACCCGGCCAGACGTGATGTGGACCTTGGGCCCGTCATCGACCGTGAGGCGAGGGAAGGGTTGATCAAGCACGCCGACACGCTCAAGGCGGCAGACCGGTTGATTGCCGAGACGCCAATGCCCGAGCACCTCAATGGCCATTTCGTCGCCCCGGTCGCCTTTAAACTTGATAGTATTCAGCAGCTTGATCGCGAGCACTTCGGGCCCGTTTTGCATGTAATTACCTGGCGTAACAACGAACTCGACCGGGTAATCGACGAAATCAATGCGACCGGCTTCGGATTGACCCTCGGAATACACAGCCGCAACGAAGATACCGCTCTGCATATAGACCGGCGGGTGCGTATCGGCAATGTCTATGTGAACCGCAACCAGATCGGCGCGGTAGTCGGCGTGCAGCCCTTTGGTGGTCAAGGATTATCAGGTACCGGGCCAAAGGCTGGAGGTCCGCATTACTTGCTGCGCTTTGTAACCGAACGCACGCGCACCATCAACACTACCGCTGTGGGCGGTAACGCCAGCCTGCTGTCGCTGGGCAATGGTGAGCCATGAGCAGTACGGCGCTCCTGTAAGGGGCGTCGATGGAGAGAAGAGGGAATTGAGCAGTGCTTCCAATACCAATAATCAGGACAGGGAACGGTCCGTTAATAACGAGAGAAGAATGCCATGACTGGTAACGAAGGGATAATTACCGCAACGTTTGCGGTGTACATCGCGGTGATGCTCGCTATAGGCTTTATCGCATACAAGAGAACCAACAATCTTTCCGACTATATTCTCGGCGGTCGTTCGCTAGGGCCTTGTACAGCGGCACTGTCGGCTGGTGCGTCGGATATGAGTGGTTGGCTGCTGCTGGGTCTACCAGGCTATGCACTGGTAGCAGGCTACGAAGCCACCTGGATAGCCGCGGGGTTGCTCGCGGGAACCTATCTGAACTGGCTTATTGTGGCGCGTCGCTTGCGGGTTTACTCCCATGCAGTGAATGATTCGCTCACCCTGCCTGCCTATTTCGAGTTTCGTTTCGAAGACAAGTCTCGCCTGCTCAGGGTGATTTCAGCGATCTTTATCCTGCTGTTCTTCCTGTTTTACACCAGCTCAGGCTTGGTGGCGGCGGGTAAACTTTTTGAAAGTACCTTTGGACTGGACTACCAGATTGCGGTGGTACTTGGGACTCTCATTATCGTCTCTTACACCTTTTTTGGTGGTTTTCTGGCCGTCTCATGGACCGATCTCATCCAGGGACTGTTGATGGCTGCGGCACTGGTAGTTGTGCCAATCGTCGCGCTGAATAGCATGGGCGGATGGGGCGAAGCCCATTCAGCAATGGAGGCCGCCAACCCAAATCTGTTGACCTTCTTTACCGATATGGAAGGCGAGCCGCTGGGCTTTATTGCCATCGTGTCGCTGCTGGCCTGGGGCCTCGGCTATTTTGGTCAACCCCATGTCTTGGCCCGGTTCAAGGCGATCCGCGATGAGGCGGCATTGCCTACGGCACGTCGAATCGCGGTAGTCTGGACAGGGGTCTGCCTGATCGCAGCATTGATAATCGGCTGGATCGGTGTAGGCTTTTTTGGCGAGACGGGTCTGGCTGATCCCGAGACCGTATTCCTCAGCCTCATCCAGGCGCTGATGCACCCCGTGGTCGCTGGGATCCTCCTGGCTGCTGTACTGGCGGCCATCATGTCCACCGCCGATTCACAGCTGCTGGTATCGTCTTCAGCGCTGGCCGAAGATTTTTACAAAGCCCTGTTCCGCAAGGATGCCACTCAGTCTCAGCTCGTCTGGGTAGGGCGTTTCGCCGTGGTGGGCATCGCCATCCTGGCGCTGCTGTTCGCCTTCAATCCGGAAAGCACGGTGCTGGGCCTGGTTTCCTATGCGTGGGCCGGCTTTGGCGCTGCGTTTGGCCCTGCCATCATCCTCTCGCTATTCTGGAAGCGGATGAACCGTAACGGTGCGTTGGCGGGTATTATAGTCGGCGGTGTCACGGTAGTGGTCTACAAGCAGATCGATACGATTGGCTTGTACGAGATTATCCCCGGTGTGATTCTGGCAACCATTGCCATAGTGGTCGCAACGTTGCTCTCGCCGCCGCCCTCGCAAAGCATGGAAAAAACCTTTGACGACGTAGCCAACCGTCGCTGACGTAATGGACCCGGCCTGCATTCGCAGGTCGGGTCCAGCGGTTTTCCCTTCAGCGCATACTCTGCAACAATCTTTTGCATCTCTACAGCTTGTATAACAACGTCTCCTGTTTTCTAATGCGGACTGACGCGTCAGTCCGCTAAGAGAACCCGATGTCAACGACCACTTCAGATGGCCATACCAAGCGCAAGCGTAAATCGGCTGACCAGCGTCGAGGGGATATTCTCGCTGCTGCAGGCGGGATATTTGCCGAGCATGGATTTCACCACGCCGACATGCAGCTGATAGCTGACTGCGCGGGTGTTGGAAAGGGCACCGTTTACCGATTTTTTGCAACCAAAGATGATCTGTTTCGCGCCACGATCGATGATGCTGTGTGTCGTCTTACCGCCCAGGTGGATTCTGCCATCGAAGGCATCGACGACTCCTATCAAGTACTGCGGACGTGTTTCAAATCCTACATGGCCTATTTCCAGCAGTACCCCGAGGTCGTGGATCTGTTTATTCATGAACAAGCGGAACTGCGCGGTAAATCAAAGCCCTTGTATTTCGTCTATTCGGACGCCCGGAGAAATAACTGGCAGGCCATTTGTCAGAACCTGATCGACTCGGGGCGCTGCCGAATAAATGACTCGCAACTGATGCTCGACGCTATCAGCAATTTGGCCTATGGCAGCGTATTGGTAAACCGTATTTCAGGCCGCAATGCCTGTCTGGACGAGATGGCTGATGGTTTGCTGGACCTGTTGTTCAAAGGAATACTTGAGGCCCCATAGGGCCGTAGTTGTAAAGGGCCAATCGCTAGTAGTGGTTCAACCACCGCGGCAAGCCGCGGATACGCCTGTTTTGACTGTAATGGAATATCTGATAATGAAGAAGCATGCCTGGTCCTATGAATTCGTTGCGCTGAAATCACTGACTCGTCTCGCCTGTCTGACAGGGGCTATGGTGGTGTTAACAGCCTGTGGCGGCGAAGCCGAGATGCAGGAGGAAGAGACGCGAACACCTACGGTCACGGTGCTAGAAGTGGAGCGTAGTGACGCCGATCTTATCCAGGAATATGCAGGACGTGTGCGAGGCGCCCGCGAAGTGGAGGTGCGAGCGCGGATCGCCGGTGTGATTCTTGACCGTACCTACCAGGAAGGCTCGCACGTGGAGAAGGGCGACTTGCTGTTTCGCCTTGACCCGATTCCCATGCGAATTCAGTTGCGACAGGCCGAGGCAGCTCTCGCCAACGGGCGCGCCGAGCTCCAGCAAGCCGAGCGCGACTGGGAGCGAGCCAAGCAGCTGTTTGATCGAGGCGCGTTGAGTGCCAGCGAGCGCGACCGGTCCCGCTCCCAGGTGGAGCTTGGTCGTGCTGGTGTTGCACAGGCCGAGGCGCGGGTTGATGAGGCCAAGGTAAACCTCTCGTATACCGAGGTCCGGGCACCGTTATCCGGCTCTACGAGTCTGGAAGTGCTCCCCGAGGGCAGCCTTGTGCAGCCGGGCAGTCTGCTTACCAACATAGTCCGGCAAGACCCAGTGCACGTGACTTTTGCTCTGCCGGAACGGGATGCTGCTATCCAGAGAGCGGCGCTTATCGAAGACGACTCGGTGAATGGCAAGGTAAGCATGGAATTGCCCGACGGGGCTCAGTACCACCTGACTGGTCAGGTCGATTTCACATCCAATCGAATCGATAACGCCACCAATACCATTTCGCTGCGGGCGGTTTTCGATAATCCCGAGCAACAGCTTATTCCCGGACAATTTGTACGGGTCCGTCTGGTTTTGCGCCGGTTCCATGATCAGATTCTGGTGCCGGCCGAGGCGATCGGCGCCAACAGCAGCGGACCGACGGTATTCGTTGTGGACGATGAGTCCAGAGCGGAGCTGCGTAGCGTCAAGCTGGGTGGTTCCATTGGTGACCTGCAAATCATTACTGACGGTCTCGAGGTGGGCGATCGGCTGATAGTCAACGGACAGGTGGGCCTGGACCCGCAGACGCCGGTCAATGTGGCACGGCCTGATGCAGCGACCACCGCTGCCAATGCCCCTGGCCGGGAGTAACCGGGATGTTTCAGTTTTTCATTGATCGGCCGATTTTCTCGACTGTGCTGTCGGTACTCATCCTGATCGCTGGCGGCGTGTCACTCTATCAACTGCCGGTGGAGCAGTACCCCAAGGTAGTGCCTCCGCAGATTGTCGTACAGGCCAGTTTTCCAGGTGCGAGTGCCCAGGTCATTGCCGATACGGTGTCGGCTCCCCTTGAGCAGGCGATCAACGGTGTGGACGATATGCTGTATATGGAGTCCTTTAGCGGGGACGCCGGCTCCATGCGACTGACGGTGCACTTCCAGATCGGCACCGATCCGGATCAGGCGACCATCGATGTGAATAACCGAGTCCAGCGCGCAACGGCCCAGTTGCCGCAACAGGTCAGGGATCTTGGGGTCGAGGTTCAGGCGCGCTCTACCTCTATCCTGCAGGTGATTGCACTTTCCTCAAAGAGTGAGCAGCTTGATACGCTGGAAATCAGTAACTATGCGTTGCTGAACGTGCTGGATGAACTGGTACGGTTACCCGGCGTAGGCGATGCCCGGCTGTTCGGCGCGCAGGATTACTCGATGCGCATCTGGCTGCGTCCCGACAAGCTGGCCGAGTTTGACCTGACGCCGAGCGATGTGGCTGCCGCGATGCGCGAGCAAAACGCCCAGTTCGCCGCCGGACGCATAGGTGCCGAGCCAGCGCCCGAAGGCCAGGCCTTCACCTATAGCGTGAGCACTCCGGAGCGTATGACGACGCCGAAGGAATTCGAACAGATTATCCTGCGCAGCGATGAAGACGGAAGCACCTTGAGGCTGGGCGATGTGGCGCGTGCAGAACTGGGGGCTGAAAGTTACGATTTCAGTGCGACCTTCGACGCCAAGTCGGCGGTGCCGATTGGTATCTATCTTCAACCGGATGCGAATGCCCTGGACACCGCCCAGGTGATCAGAGAAGCCATGGAAGAGATTTCCCAGCGCTTCCCGGCTGATCTGCAATACGATATTCCGTACGACACCACTCGGTTTATCGATGTATCTATTCGCGAGGTGGTCATTACCTTCATCCAGGCGCTGGCCCTGGTAGTGCTGGTGACCTTCCTGTTTCTGCAACATATGAAAGCCACGCTGATACCCCTGGTGGCGATACCGGTATCGCTGATCGGAACCTTCGCCGGCATGCAATTGATGGGATTCTCCATCAACCTGTTGACGTTGTTCGGCCTGATTCTCGCCATTGGTGTGGTGGTTGATAACGCCATCATCGTGATGGAAAACGCCGAACGGTTGATGAAGGAAGAAGGCCTGTCCAGTTACGAAGCTGCGAGCAAAACCATGAAACAGGTCTCCGGCGCCGTGGTTGGCTCGACCTTGGTGCTGGTAGCCGTTTTCGCCCCGGTTGCGTTTCTCGGCGGTCTTAGCGGCGAGTTATATCGCCAGTTCGCGATTACCATTGCCGTGTCGGTTGCCTTGTCTGGTGTGGTGGCATTGACGCTCAGCCCGGTAATGTGCGCATTGCTTCTGGACCGGGAACAGACTGAACCATCCCCAGCCTTTGCCTGGTTCAACGATGGATTTGATCGCCTGACCGATGGCTTTGTCGGCGTGGTGGGCTGGATGCTGCGTCATGCAGTTATAGCGCTGGTGCTGTTTGTGCTCCTCATCAGCTCTACCGTATTTCTGATGTCGCGCATGGCCACTGGGCTGGTACCCCAGGAAGACCAGGGCTTTCTACTTACAGTGTTTCAGTTGCCCCCTGTGTCCGCAATGAGTCGTACCGAGGTGGTGCGGGAGGAATTAAGTCGCAAGATCGGTGAGATGGAAGAGATCAGCGGCATCACGGCGTTCGCGGGATTCGATATTCTCAATGGCGGTTTGCGGACCAATACCGGGGTCGGATTTGTCACGCTGATCGACTGGGATGATCGGACCGGCGAAAATCAGAACGCAGCGAGCATGGCGGATCGGATCGTCAGCCTGGGCGCAGACATACCGGAAGCTGAGGTTCTGGCATTCGTTCCGCCCCCCATTAGCGGCTTGTCTTTGACCGGCGGTGTTGAAGGTTATTTACAGCTACGCGGCAATAACGATCCTGTCAGGCTCAAGGCCGAAGCAGACAGGCTAGTGGCGGCGGCGGAGAAGCGCCCGGAACTGGTCGATGTCCGGGCGGCTATCAATATTGGTGTTCCGCGTTACAAGGCGAATGTCGACTGGGACAAGGCCAAGGCGATGGGCGTGGCGATTAACGATATTTTTACCGCCATGAGTAGCACATTTGGCTCGCTTTATGTCAATGACTTCACATTGGAGGGGCGTAATTGGCAGGTCAATATGCAGTCCGAGGGGGATTTCCGCAGCCAGCCTGATGATCTGCGCAAGGTGTTTGTACGCTCGGGTACCGGTGAGCTGGTGCCCTTGAGTACCGTCGTCAGTTTCGAGCGTACCCAGGGTGTCGACAGTGTCAGCCGGTTCAATCTCTACCCTGCCACCAAGATATCGGCGGATCCGGCTCCTGGATACAACACGGGCGCTGCCCTGGCTGCGCTGCAGGAAGTGGGACAAACTGAGTTGAGTGAACAAGCACAGTTAGGCTGGATAGGGGAGGCCTATCAGTTGCTGGATTCCGCCTCGGCCGGCGGACTGGCATTTGGCATGGGAATTCTCATGGTTTTCCTGATTCTCTCTGCGCAGTATGAGCGCTGGAGCCTGCCATTGGCGGTAGCCACGGCCATTCCGTTTGGGGTATTCGGGGCCGTTGTGGCGTCATTGCTCCGTGGATTTCCAAACGACATCTATTTCCAGGTCGGGCTACTGGTGCTTATCGGGCTGGCGGCCAAGAACGCTATCCTGATCGTCGAGTTTGCCGCGCAAAACCGTAAAGAAGGCATGTCGGCTTTCGAGTCCGCACTCGTCGCAGCCAGGCAGCGTTTTCGCGCGATCATGATGACGGCTTTGACCTTCATCATTGGCAGCTTACCGCTGGCAATCAGTACCGGCGCCGGCGCTGTGAGCCGTCAGGAAATCGGTACCGTGGTAGTGGGTGGCATGATCGCCGCCAGTACCCTGGCGCTAATCTTCGTGCCGGTGTTTTATATGGTGCTGGAACAGCGAGGGTTCAAGCGAAGAGAGCCCGTCTAAACCGGAAAACAGCAGTGAGGATGAACGGGGCTTACGTGTGGAAGGCGTGATGTTCGGGATGAACTCCCACCACGCCCCTCGCTCCGTCATTCCCGCCACGCCCCGTCATTCCCGCTACGCTCCTAGCTCCGTCAGTCCGGCTACGCTCCTAGCTCCGTCATTCCGGCTACGCTCCTAGCTCCGTCAATCCCGCTACGCTCCTAGCTCCGTCATTCCCCCACGCCCCTCGCTCCGTCATTCCCGCGAAAGCGGGAATCCATAGTGTGGCAGGCATAAGAAGCTGGGCGGGAATCAATCAGCTGTTGCCCCTCCGAAGGTCAGGAGTTTGTCTTATGGCTCCCTTTGCCAATCACCGCCAGCAAAAAGCTGTATTCCTCGGCCAGCTCCTTTATCGCCTGATACCGTCCGCTGGAGCCTCCGTGGCCTGCGCTCATCTGCGTGCGTAGCAGCAACGGTCTGTCGTTAGTCCGATGATGTCGCAGCTTGGCGACCCATTTCGCTGCCTCCCAATACTGAACTCGCATATCGTGATAGCCAGCGGTAACGAACAGGGCGGGGTAGGTCTGGTTCTTGACCTGCTCGTAGGGTGCATAGCTGCGTATCAGCTCACCGAATTCCGGCTCGTTAGGGTTCCCCCATTCTTCGTACTCGCCGACGGTAAGGGGCAGATCAGGGTTGTTCATGGTGTTCCAGACGTCCACGAAGGGCACATCTGCTACCGCTGCGGCAAAGAGTTCGGGGCGCTGGTTGATCACGTTGCCAATCAGCAGGCCACCAGCGCTGCCGCCAGCAATAACCAGGCGGTCACTGTCGGTATAGCCAGTCCGGATCAGATGTTCGGCACAGACAATGAAATCGCTGAAGGTGTTTTCCTTGTGTTGTAGTTTGCCGGCCTGATACCAGGCTTCGCCCATATCGGCACCGCCGCGTACATGGGCGATGGCGAACACCCAGCCGCGGTCGAGCAGCGATAACCTGGCGTGAGAGAACCAAGGGTCCATGGTTGCACCATAGGATCCGTAGCCGTAGAGATACAGCGGTGCGGGAGTTGCGAGGCTGGCGTGCCTGCCAACCAGGCTGACAGGTATCCTGGTGCCATCGGCCGCTATGGCCCATTCTCGTCGCACCTCATACTCTTCGGCGTCGAAGTGTCCTTCAACTGGTGTTTGTCGCAGAATTTTCTGTTCGCCGCTGACGATAGTCAGGCCGCGGATTTCAGCCGGACGGTTCAGCGATTCATAGCGCAGTCTGATTCTGTCGCTAGTGTATTCTTCACCGCCCCGAACGTTTAGCGTGTAAACCGCATCAGGCATGTCCAGCTTGTAGCTGTCCCCTTCGCACGGGCGTACCTCCAGCGTGGTGAGGGCGCGGTCGCGATAGTGCAGTATCAGGCCCTGTTGCTGCACGCTGAAGTCTTCCAGAGTACGCGCGGGATCAGTCTCTACTACTCGCTTCCAGTGTGCTCTGTCCGGCTGTTCCGGGTTGCATTGATACAGGCAGAAATTCTCTCCCTGGTTGTTACTGCGAATCAGCAGGCCTTGCGGTCCATGGTCTACATGATATTCGTGTCCAGCTGCGCGTTTGGCCATGAGCTGCCATTCAGCGTCTGGCTGGGAGGCGGGCAACACACGGACTTCGCTGGTGTTTTTGCTGTTGCTGGAAAGCATGAGCCAGGCTTCCGAGCTGCTCCGATAAGCATGCAGATAGAAGCGCTGGTCGGCTTCGTGAAAGATCTGCACTGGCGGAGTATCGGGTTGCAGCCGCCATAATGTAGAGGGGCGCGAGGTGTCATCCATGCTGACCGCGAAAAGGGTACGACTGTCGTTGGCCCAGGTCAGGCTGCCATCGGCTTGCTCAAGCGGAATGTCGGTAATCTGGCCGGTTGTCAGATTCTTCAGGTAGAGGCGGTAAATTTCATCGCCCTGGCGATCCAGGCTATAGGCCAGCCAATGATGGTCCGGGCTGACTGCAAAGTCGCCCAACTGCAGAAATCCGTCCCCCGCCATCTCGTTCAGGTCGAGCAACAGTTGCTGAGTAGCCGTGTCGGTTTCCAGACTGTCACCGGCAGGGCGTGGGCACCGGTAGTAACGAGAATATTCAGCGCCGGCTTCGGTGCGCTGGTAGTAGAGCCACGGGCCCCAAACGCTTGGCAAAGACAGATCGGTTTCTCGTATGCGGCTGCGAATCTCGTTGAACAGTTGTTCCCGGATATCGTCGTGCCCGCTCAGCCAGGCTTCGGTATGGCGGTTTTCTTCTTCGAGGTACCCGATGACCTCACTGGCATCGCGTTGCTCGAGCCAGGCGTAGGGATCATTCAGGTTTTCGCGGCGGGCGACAGGTGGCATCGTTATGGGACTCCGGTGTCAAAAAAGTTATTATAGCGGCTCTCTCCTCAGCACCGGCTTAAAGACTTATGTTCAGTGAATCCGAGTACCAGACAGTCTGGATGATCTATCTCGCCGCCTCAGTATGCGGCTGGCTGGTCTGGTGGCAGATGACGCGCTGGATCAAGTGGTGGTGGCTGCGAGAGCCCTTGTGGGTAGTGATGGCGGTGCTGTTGTTCACGCCGGCATATGTAGAACCCATGCAACCCTGGCTGGCACCTGCCTTTATTGTCTGGTTGCTGGATACGCTCTTCAGCACAGGCGATAACGCGGCACGAATGCTGGGTGATCTGGCATTGGCTATGGTTGTCGCGCTGGTGACCTATGTAGGGTTCGCTTGCCTGCGCGCAGCGTGGAAGCACTGGCGCGGCCGGAACGCATCGGCTCCGGCCGCTAACTAGAGACCTTATTGCTCGTTTTTTTGCTCGTACATGGTGCGCGCCAAACGCATGATCTGCTCCTGGAAATCAGTGCGCTGGCTATCCGTCATCGGACAGATACCGATTTGTTCAAATAGCCGATAGCCGCGTACGGAAAAGAACAGAATGCTCGCCTGGGCCAGACCCAGGGGTGATTCCGCCAGGATGTCGAACAACCCCTGAACGTCATCAGACGTAGTCTGGAGCAGTGCCGGGTTACTGGAGGCGGCAGCGAGTATGGCGGAGTCGAGGTTTTTTTCTTCGCTGGATTCGCTCAGATTGCTCAGCAGAAGAGCCTTGAGTTCGCGCATGGGTTCGTCCGGCAATACGCTCTCGTAAGCCCCCCAGCGCACCCGAAAGCGTTCCAGGCGGTGTTCGATCATGGCAGAAAGCAATGCTTCCCGATCTGGAAATTGAGAAAGGAGGGTGGCTTCGTCGACGCCGGTCCTTTCGCTCAGGCTGGCGAAGGTAAGCTGAGAGGCGCCCAGTTCGCTGACGATGGCCTCGGCCGCTTTGAAAATACTTAGCCGGAGCGAGTCATTATTTGGTGTTGTATTGGTACTGTCCACTTCGAAAGCCCCTTCTGGACGTCTTGGTAGCGGGCAGCAGCCAGAAATTAGCTTTTCCTGCCGCCCTTGAATCATAGGGCAATAGGGTACGATGTACAGGCGACTCAGGCGAGCAGTTTTTGCGGGGTTTCACGATCAAGGCGGGCGGTGGCAAGGAATTGAAGGCATTAAAAAACCCGACCGAGGCCGGGTTTTTCAGTCAAGCGTCGGAATTAACCGATTACTTGAATGTTCGCAGCTTGCTTGCCTTTAGGACCAGTAGTGATGTCGAAAGACACCTTCTGGTTCTCGGCGAGGGATTTGAAGCCCTGAACCTTGATTTCGGAGAAGTGGGCGAACAGGTCGTCTCCACCGCCGTCTGGAGTAATGAAGCCAAAGCCTTTAGTGTCGTTGAACCACTTAACTGTACCAGTTGCCATTTCGGATAATTCCTATCAAATTAAAATACTTGAGCAAATGCTCAATGGTAGCGCGGGGAATCAAAGATTACGAGAATGACAAACTTACGTACTGAAAAGTGCGCTTGCAGCCTACTACTCTATCTTGAAAACCTACGCGCTCACTTTGCGCCTTAAGGCAGGACAAGTCAAGCAATGCTGCCTCGCCGCGTTCAGGCTTAAAATGAACGAAATTCAGTATACGACACTTTCAGAAAATAACATCCCTTTCGTCGGAATTTTATCAAAGGTCCTGATTCGCCTCTGCCAGCTCAGCGGCGGGGCGCTTGTAGGGGTATACGTCAATTACCTGACCTGCCTTGATTTTTTCCTGCAAACTCTTCCAATAGGCCGCATCGAAAAGGTCACCATGCAGGGACGAAAATAATCGACGATGCTTTATATCCGCAAACAAAAATACCGGAAATTCCTCGGGAAATACGTCGTTAGGGCCAACCGAATACCAGGGTTCTGATGACATTTCCTGTTCGGGATACATCGCTTCGGGTATGTATCGGAAGTTGACTTCAGTCAGATAACTGATCTCGTCGTAGTCATAGAACACCACGCGTCCGTGACGCGTTACGCCAAAGTTCTTGAGCAACATGTCTCCCGGGAAGATGTTGGCTGCGGCCAGCTCCTTGATGGACTTGCCGTAGTCGACGAGGGCTTCTTCCGTCTGGGTTTCGCTGGCGCTTTCCAGATAGATGTTCAGGGGCGTCATGCGTCGCTCGGTCCAGCAGTGCCGGATCAGGATGGTGTCGCCTTCTTCAACCACGGTGGAGGCCGCTACCTCCAGCAGTTCCGCCAGACAGTCGGGCTCGAAACGCGCCCGTGGGAAACGAAAATCCGAAAACTCCTGGGTGTCAGCCATACGGCCAACTCGATCATGACGTTTTACCAAGCGGTATTTTTCGATAACCGTAGCCCGGTCGACGTTCTTGGAGGGAGCGAACTTATCCTTGATGATTTTGAATACTGTATTGAATCCGGGCAGCGTGAATACGCTCATCACCATGCCGCGCACACCGGGAGCCATGATGAAGCGGTCATCTTTTTTCGCCAGGTGATCTATCAATGACCGGTAGAACTCCGACTTGCCCTGTTTGTAGAAGCCGATCGCCGTGTAAAGCTCGGCGATGTGCTTGCTCGGCAGAAGGCGTTTCAAAAAGCTGATGGTTTCGCAAGGAATGGGTGCATCCACCATGAAGTAGGAGCGGGTGAAGGAAAATATGATCGATACCTCGGCTTCATCGGTGATCAGAGTATCAACACTTATCCCCTGATTTTCGTGGTGCACCAACGGCAGAACGAAGGGCCATTGCTCTTCCTGGCTGAGCAGCCGTCCCACCAGGTAGGCGCCTTTGTTGCGATAGAACACTGACTGGATAAGCTCGACGGTCAATCCACGGTCCAGCTGCGCCCAGTCCGGCAAGCCCTGTTTGAGGTGAGATACGACGGTCCGGCAGTCCATTTCCAGGTTATGCCAGGGTGTGTTGAAGGAAAACTCTTCCAGGATATGCCTTGCCAGGTCTTCCAGTGAGCCCTCGGAAATGAAGCCTCGGGTGAGGGCGATACGGGAAGGCTGGCGGGTGGCGGGCCTGGTGCTTTCCACAAACATGGTACGGTCGCTGATCTGATCGTGGCGATGTAACTGGCAAAAGATCGAGTTGTACCAGGTCTCCGCCAGCTCGCCATCCAGCCTGGGGTCGATTAGCTCGATATAGCCCTGGCGAATAGCTGGCCAGGTGTCGACATCCATGACCACCGCAGTATCAAATTGCTCTGTCAGCGTGCGCGACGTTTCGAATACGCATTCTTCGTACAGGTTGATGCGGGCTGTTGAGGCCTCCTGGATGTCGTTCCAGCGAGCCTGTTCGAAGCGAGCCTGCGCTCCCTTGGTGATTTCCTGAAACTTGAAACGATAGACGTCGAAGCCATCAAGGATGTGTCGGGCAATACGGTGGTGGTTTTGCGGCATGATGATAAAAAAGCCTTTCACGGGATCAGCCGGCAGCATATCCAGAAGTTGCCGCGCGAGAAAGTATCTTTAGGGGTATCGGCCGCCACTGGCGGGCCGATACCAGGTGCAGCGGTTTACTGCGCGTTTTCCTGATCGGTAAACAGATCACTGAACAACATGCTTGAAAGGTAGCGCTCCCCCGAGTCTGGCAAGATCACCACCATGGTCTTGCCTTGCATCTCGGGAAGCTGGGCTAGTCTGACCGCCGCAGCCATGGCGGCGCCGCAGGAGATGCCGCACAAAATGCCTTCTTCGCGCATGAGCCGCAGCGCCATCGCCTTGGACTCGTCGTCGGTAACTTGCTCTACGCGGTCGACCAGGCTCAAGTCCAGATTCCCGGGAACGAAACCAGCTCCGATGCCCTGAATCTTGTGCGGGCTCGGCTTGATTTCCTCATGAGCCATGGCTTGAGTGATTACCGGAGAACTGGTCGGCTCAACCGCAACGGACATGATCGATTTGCCGCAGGTATTCTTTATATAGCGTGACACCCCGGTGATGGTGCCGCCAGTGCCGACGCCTGATACCAGCACATCAATGGCGCCCTCGGTGTCGTCCCAGATCTCGGGTCCGGTGGTCTTTTCGTGAATGTCGGGGTTTGCCGGGTTCTCGAACTGTTGCAACAGGACGTGCTGGCTGGGATCGGCGTCGGCTATCTCGGTTGCCTTGGCAATTGCCCCTTTCATGCCAAGGGCAGGATCGGTCAGTACCAATTCGGCGCCCAGTGCCTTGAGTACCTTGCGTCGTTCCAGGCTCATGGAGGAGGGCATGGTCAGTTTCAATTTATAGCCTCGCGCAGCGGCAACAAAAGCCAGGCCGATACCGGTGTTGCCCGAAGTGGGCTCTACAATGGTCATGCCTGGCTTCAGGCGCCCCGACGATTCTGCGTCCCATACCATGCTCGCGCCGATGCGACACTTGACTGAATACGCCGGGTTGCGGCCTTCAATCTTGGCGAGGATGTCCACGCCCTTGGGCCCGAGTCGATTGATACGAATCAAGGGGGTGTTGCCAATGGCTTGCGAATTATCAGCGAAGATGCGGCTCATGCGAGTGTCCTCTTGGTATGGGCTATTCCTGAATGATCAGACTATGCTCGGTTAAAAGGCCCGTCAATGTGGGCCGTTGGACCTGAACCGATCACCTGCTGGAGGGTCTGTAGCAACATGAGAAAATCCCTGAGCATTCCCTTGATTGTAGTCCTGGTTGTGGTCGTTCTGCTGGTGGTGCTGCGCTTGGCTCTACCGGGGTTCGTCCTCGACGCGCTCAACGAGAATATGGAGCAGATGGGCGAGGAGTATCGGGGCGAGGTGGGTGATGTCGATATCGCGATTTTCCGCGGAGCCTACGGGCTCAGCGACGTGACCATCCGCAAGGTCCAGGAAAACGAGCAGGTTCCCTTTTTTCATGTCCCCGAAGTCAATATCTCCATGCAATGGCGGCCGTTGATCAGAAAGCAGATCCTCGCGGTAAAAGTGCAATTGATCGACCCTGAAATCAATTTTGTGGACGCCGAGCAAGAAGAGGCTCAGCAGTTTGGTACTCAGGTAAACTGGCGGGACGCGCTGCAGGAAACGTTGCAGGTTGATATCGACGAGTTTCACGTGCAGAACGGCACGGCCATATTTCGCAATTTCAGCTCCGAACCTCCGGTAAACATACGCGCCGAAGATATCAATCTGACCGCTTACAATCTGACCAACGCCCGCAATCCGGAAGGCGCCAGAGACGCCACTTTGCAGGGCACTGCGACCTTTCTGCAACATGCGCCTCTGGAAGTCGAGGCTGCATTCGATCCGTTGCTGCGTATGGAAAGCTTCGATTTTCGCTTGCGGGTTACCGATGTGGATCTGACCAGGTTGAACGATTTTGCCGAGGCCTATGGCAAGTTCGACTTTAGCAGCGGCCAGGGAGATCTGGTTGTAGAAGTAGAAGCTGTCGACAGCCAACTGAGTGGCTATATCAAACCCCTGCTGCACAACGTAGAGGTGTTCAGCTACGAGCAGGATGTGCAGAACGAGGAAAAAGGCTTTTTCCAGGGATTGTGGGAGGCTGTGGTGCATGGCGGGCAGGAGGTGCTGGAAAATCAGAGTGAGGATCAGCTCGCTACCCAGATCGAGGTCTCCGGCTCGCTGGACAATCCTGATATAAGCCCTCTCCAGGCGTTCTTTTCGATACTTCGCAACGCCTTTGTTGAAGCCTTTACTGCCCAGTTCGGCTATGAATCCGGCACGGAAGAATAGCCCTCGGGTTGCTCTGTTTCGCTGCCGTAGAGCCTACTCTTATTCACCATCTGAATGGCCGTCGTTCGTTTACAGCTCAATTGCACGCACGCTATAGTCTGGTCTTTCCACTCTTTCTGTATCGCCTGGTTCAGCCGGGCTTTTCGTCCAAGGAATATCCCAATGAAGTTCGAAGGCACTCAGTCCTACGTCGCTACCGACGACCTGAAGCTTGCGGTCAATGCCGCCATTACCCTGCAGCGTCCTTTGTTGGTCAAAGGTGAACCTGGCACCGGTAAAACCATGCTGGCCGAGCAACTGGCCGAGTCGATGGGAGCCAAGCTCATCACCTGGCATATCAAGTCGACCACCAAGGCACACCAGGGGCTGTACGAGTACGATGCAGTGAGTCGCCTGCGTGATTCGCAGATGGGTGATGACAAGGTTCATGATATCCGCAACTACATCAAGAAGGGCAAGCTCTGGGAAGCCTTCGAGTCCGAGGAACGCGCAATCCTGTTGATCGATGAAATAGACAAGGCCGACATCGAGTTCCCTAATGACTTGCTGCAGGAACTCGACAAGATGGAGTTCTATGTCTACGAGACGAACGAAACCATCAAGGCCACGCATCGCCCGATCATCATCATTACCTCCAACAACGAAAAAGAATTGCCAGACGCGTTTTTGCGTCGCTGCTTCTTCCATTACATTGCCTTCCCGGATCGCAACACCATGCAGCGGATCGTCGATGTGCATTATCCCAAGATCAAGAAAGAGCTGGTCTCCGAAGCGATGGATATCTTCTTCGACGTCCGTAAAGTCCCGGGACTCAAGAAAAAGCCGTCCACGTCCGAACTGGTGGACTGGCTCAAGCTGTTGATGGCTGATCAGATTCCCGAGGCTGTTTTGCGCGACCGTGATCCAACCAAGGCTATTCCGCCGCTTTACGGCGCGCTGCTGAAGAACGAGCAGGACGTGCAGTTGCTCGAGCGTCTGGCCTTCATGACCCGCCGTCAGAACCGTTAAGCAAGTTCTGGAAAAAGCCGCCGCTCGCAAGCTGGAGCGGCGTTCAAGTATTCAGAATTTTCTTGAGAGGGGGTGCCCATGTTACTGGGCCTGTTCAACGAAATGCGTGCAGCCAAGGTGCCGGTATCGGTACGCGAGCTGCTTGACCTGATCAATGCGCTCAAACACCACGTGGTGTTTGCCGACATGGACGAGTTCTATTACCTGTCGCGCACGATCATGGTCAAGGATGAGCGGCATTTCGACAAATTTGATCGCGCGTTCGGCTCGTACTTCAATGGTTTGCAGAATCTGGATCAGCTCCTCGAAGCCTTGATTCCGGAGGATTGGTTGCGCAAGGAATTCGAGCGCATGCTCTCCGATGAGGAGCGGGAGAAGATCAAATCGCTCGGCGGACTCGACAAGCTGATCGAAGAGTTCAAGAAACGCCTCGAAGAGCAGAAAGAGCGCCACGCAGGCGGCAACAAGTGGATCGGTACCGGCGGTACCAGTCCGTTCGGTTCTGGCGGCTACAATCCCGAGGGCATTCGCGTAGGCGACGCAGGCAAACGCCAGGGCAAGGCGGCCAAGGTCTGGGACCAGCGTGAATACAAGAATCTGGATGACCAGGTCGAGTTGGGTACACGCAACATCAAGGTTGCGCTACGGCGCTTGCGCAAGTTTGCCCGCCAGGGCGCGGCGGAAGAGCTGGATATTGACGGTACCATTGATCACACCGCGCGGGATGCGGGGCTGCTGAACATCCAGATGCGCCCGGAACGTCGCAACGCCGTCAAGCTGCTACTGCTGTTCGATATCGGCGGCTCGATGGATTCGCATATCAAGGTTTGCGAAGAATTGTTCTCTGCCTGTCGGACCGAGTTCAAGCATCTTGAGTACTTCTATTTCCATAACTGCATCTATGAATCAGTCTGGAAAAACAATCTGCGCCGTACCAACGAGCGTACCGCGACCATTGATCTGCTGCACAAATACGGCCCCGACTACAAGGTGGTGTTTGTCGGCGACGCGGCGATGGCGCCCTATGAGATTACCCAGCCGGGCGGTAGCGTCGAGCATTGGAACGAGGAGGCCGGCCACGTCTGGATCCAGCGTTTTACAGAGAAGTACAAAAAGATGATCTGGATCAATCCCTATCCGAAGGATGCCTGGGATTACACCAGCTCAACGCGGATCGTGCGTGATCTGATCGAAGACAGAATGTATCCGCTGACACTTGAAGGGCTGGAGGAAGGGATGCGTTTTCTCAGCAAGTGATCTGATATATCAGTACGAGGCGAAAAGAAGGCCCGCTGTATTGCAGCGGGCCTTTTGGTTTCAGCAGCGGTAACGCGGGTGTTCAGCCCAGGGTAATGCTGGGCAGTTGCGGCCGAGGTACGCTGACTTTTTCCGTAGGTGCCATGACCGTGGCGGTTCCGTCCACGACCTGTTTGCCGTCCTGATTGAATACGCGGGTGGCTATTCTGACGCGGTTCCTGGGCAGTTTTTCCAGCACTTCCAACTCAATCCGTATCTCGTCATCCAGGCGGACCGGCCGCATAAAGCTCATTTCCTGTCCGATATAGATGGTACCTGGTCCCGGTAGCTCACAGGCGATAGCTGCCGAAATGAGTGCTCCGGAAAACATTCCGTGGGCGATCCTGCCCTTGAACGCAGTGGCCGCAGCGAACGCTTCGTCCAGATGCACAGGATTCACATCTCCAGACACTTCGGCGAACAGAATCAGGTCGCGCTCGGTGACGACATGGCTGACAGTCGCCTTGTCACCCTGGGTAAGTTCATCGTAAGTGCGGTTTTCCAGCGTCTGCTTCATTCAAGTACTCCAACAGGTTCAGGGTGTCGGTGTGTGGTGGTCTAGCCAATCGATCAACTGCGCAACGACCTGGTCACGATTGGTCTCGTTGAACACCTCATGCCGGGCATCAGGATAGAGCTGCAATTCTACCCGGGACAGCCCTGCCTGCTGCAAGCGTTGCTGGAGTTTTTGCAGCCCGCCGCTGGCGCTTACCGGGTCAGCGCTGCCGCCTACGATGAGTATCGGCAGATCTTTTCGAATACCCTTAAGCGCCTGGTCGTCCGCTATCGCCAGCAGCCCGCCAAACAGATCCTGCCAGAGCCGGGCGGTGCAGGCGAATCCGCAGAGCGGATCGTTGATATAGGCATCCACTTCTTCAGGGTCACGGCTTAGCCAGTCGAAATCAGTGCGGGCGGGGCGAAAATTGCGATTGAACTGGCCGAAGCTGACGCGGTTCATGGTTGGCGCGGGGTGGTCCTGCCCGCGAAGGAAACCTTCGGCGCGCGCGACCAATCGGCCAAACCGGCTTAATGCTGGGGGGTGCGCATTGCTGCCGCTGAGTATTGCTGTCTGCACCAGATGGCTATGGTCCAGCAGAAAGCCCTGGACGATGTAGGAGCCCATGCTGTGGCCCAGCAGATGTATTGGCCGGTCCGGAAATTGCGATTTCATGTGTTCAAGCACTTCCAGCAGATCGCCGGTGACCCGGCCCCATCCACCCTCGCTGGCAAAATGGCCGCGTTTCTCATCCTGGATGCTCAGTCCATGACCCCGCTGATCAAGCGCAACCGCCGCATAGCCTCGGCCCACAAGTGCCTCGGCCAGGCGCGTGTAGCGTGCGCCATGCTCTGCCATGCCGTGGCTGATAAGTACCAGCGCGACGGGCTGCCCCTCCGGTAACCAATGGTGCACCATTAATCGAGCGCCATCACGAGCGTCCAGCCAATCTGCCTGATATTGCATTTTTATTATTCTCCACTTCGGTTGAAAGAATGATGGCACAGTGGACCCGTCAATACGCCATTCATATACCAAATGAAACAGAACAGCATTTTGTAATTACTGGTATTGCTGGTAATTTCGCCTATCTATAATAAACGTTCAGCCCCGAGATAAGGGGTAGAGACCAACAACCCCGGGGAAGAGGATTAAGTAATGGATGCAGCATTCTGGAATGATAAACGTCCGGCTGGCGTTCCCAACGATATCGATCTGAATCAGTACAGCTCGATCATTGATGTCTTCGAGCGCTCCTGTAAGAAATATGCCGACCGCCCAGCTTTCACCAATATGGGCGAGACCATGACCTATGGTCAGCTGGAGCGTTACGCCGCGGCTTTTGCCAGCTACCTTCAGACGCATACCGATCTGCAGCCAGGCGACCGTATCGCCGTTCAGATGCCCAATGTCCTGCAATTTCCCATTGCCGTTTTCGGCGCCATCCGCGCCGGCCTGATTGTGGTCAACACCAATCCGCTGTACACCGCCCGTGAGATGCGCCACCAGTTCAAGGACTCCGGAGCCAAGGCACTGGTCTATATGAATGTATTTGGCCACCTGGTGCAGGAAGTAATGCCCGATACTGATATCAAATACCTGTTCGAAGCGCGCATGGGTGACATGTTTTCGCCGCTCAAGGGCTGGATGATCAATACCGCGGTCAAGCGCGTCAAGAAGATGGTTCCGGCTTACAACCTGCCCCAGGCGATCTCCTTCAAGGCGGCGCTCGGCAAAAGCAAGGGCGAGTATCCCAAGCAGGTAAGCAAGACGCTGGATGACGTAGCCGTGCTGCAGTACACAGGCGGCACCACCGGCCCATCCAAGGGTGCGATGCTCACCCATGGCAACCTGGTGGCGAACATGCTGCAGGTGTATGCCAACATGCAGCAGGTGGATGAGGACGGCAAGAAAATCATGAGCGACAGCGGTGAGATCGTGATTGCGCCGTTGCCGCTTTACCATATCTTCGCCTTTACTGCCAACTGCATGTGCATGATGCTGGCGGGTCACCATAACGTTCTCATTACCAACCCACGCGATATTCAAGGCTTCATACGCGAGCTGAAAAAGTGGAAGTTCTCTTCACTCGTTGGCCTGAACACTCTGTTCGTGGCGCTGATGGAACATCCTGAGTTCTCGGAAGTCGATTTCTCCCATCTCAAAGGCACTACCTCAGGCGGTACCGCGCTGGTCAAGGCGGTCGCCGAGCGCTGGGAGAGCAAGACCGGCAAGGGCATCGGCGAAGGTTACGGCCTGACTGAATGCTCTCCGGTGGTCTGCTCGAGCCCCGGTGGTGGCTTGCAGCGTCTGGGTACGGTGGGCCTGGCAGTGCCCGGCACCGCCCTCAAGGTTATTGACGATGACGGCAAAGAGCTCGGTATTGGCGAGCGAGGCGAGCTATGCGTCAAAGGCCCACAGGTCATGAAAGGTTACTGGCAGCGCCAGGAAGCCACCGATGAGGCCATAGACGCAGACGGCTGGTTGAAGACCGGTGACATTGCAATCATCGATGAAGAGGGCTTCGTCAGTATTGTTGATCGCAAGAAGGATCTGATCATCGTTTCCGGATTCAACGTATATCCCAACGAGATCGAAGATGTCGTGGCGGCGCATCCGAAGGTGGCCAATGCCGCGGCAATCGGTGTTCCCGACGAGCGCTCCGGTGAATCGGTCAAACTGTTCGTAGTGCCGGCCAGCGACGACCTGACCATTGAAGAGCTGAAGGAGTATTGCCGCACCAACTTCACCGGTTACAAGGTTCCCAAGCATTATGAAATACGGGATGCGTTGCCGATGAGCCCGGTGGGCAAGATTCTGCGCCGCGAACTGCGCGACAAGTAATCTGCCACCTGCCTCTGCAACTGCCCCGGAACGGGGCAGTTTGCTTTCACAGCTTGTACGCCGCGGACCGTGGACACCTTCTCTGGTCTGGTCTGAGAAAAACTGCTAATCTTCGGCCACTTTTTGACCCAAACAGCCTGAATGTTCACATAGTGCGTCGAAAAGCGTGTTTCTGCGAAAAAAACCCATAAGACAGAATTCGGTCCTACCAGACCGAGAGAGTTCAGGAGCGGGGCATCCATGCTTGAAAATTTCTGGAAGGACAAGTATCCGGCGGGCGTTTCCACCGAGATCGATCCGGACCAATATCCCAACATCCTTGCCGTTCTGAAGGAGTCCTGCAAAAAATTCGCCGACAAGCCGGCCTTTACCAATCTTGGCAAGACGCTGACCTATGGCGAGATCTATAGTCTCTCCGGCCAGTTTGCGGCCTACCTGCAGAATCACACCGATCTTCAGCCCGGCGATCGTATTGCCATCCAGATGCCTAACGTCCTCCAATACCCTGTCGCGGTATTCGGTGCGATGCGCGCGGGTTTCGTGGTGGTCAATACCAACCCGCTGTATACCACGCGGGAAATGGAGCACCAGTTCAACGATTCCGGTGCCAAGGCCCTGGTTTGTCTGGCCAATATGGCCCACCTGGCGGAAGAAGTGCTGCCCAGGACAGGCGTTAAACAGGTCATCATCACCGAAGTCGGCGATATGTTGCCTACCGCCAAGCGGGTGCTGGTCAACCTCGTGATCAAGCACGTCAAGAAGATGGTGCCGGCGTATGACATCCCCGGAGCGGTACGCTTCAACGATGCCATGGCCAAGGGCAAGGGTGGGGCGGTCCAGGAAGCCAATCCTGACAATAACGACATTGCCGTCCTGCAATATACCGGCGGCACCACGGGCGTCGCGAAGGGGGCCATGCTGACCCATCGCAACCTGGTGGCTAACATGCTGCAAAGCAAGGCGCTGATGGGTGCCAACCTGAAGGACGGGGAAGAGGTCATAATCTGTCCGCTTCCGCTTTATCATATCTACGCCTTCACCTTTCATTGCATGGCAATGATGATCAGCGGTAATCACAACATTCTGATCACCAACCCCCGCGACATCCCGGCGTTCGTCAAAGAACTGTCCAAGGTGCGTTTTTCCGGTTTTGTGGGTTTGAACACGCTGTTCGTAGCACTGTGCAATAACGAGGAATTCCGCAAGCTGGATTTCAGCAAGTTCAAGGTCACCTTATCTGGCGGCATGGCCCTGCAACTGGCCACGGCGGATCGCTGGAAACAGGTGACCGGTTGCCAGATCTGTGAAGGGTTCGGCATGACCGAAACCAGTCCGGTGGCGACGGTGAACCCGATTGACGCTGTGAAGCTGGGGACGATCGGTATACCTGTTCCCTCGACTCTGTGCAAAATCATCGACGATGCGGGCAACGAGCTGCCGATTGGCGAACGCGGCGAGTTGTGCGTCAAGGGCCCCCAGGTGATGAAGGGTTACTGGCAGCGCGAAGACGCCACGGCGGAGATACTGGACAGCGAAGGCTGGTTGAAAACCGGTGACATCGCGATCATTCAGGAAGACGGCTATCTACGAATCGTCGACCGCAAGAAAGACATGATTTTGGTCTCCGGCTTCAACGTCTATCCAAACGAACTGGAAGATGTGATGGCAACCATCCCTGGCGTGCTGCAGTGTGCAGCCGTCGGCGTGCCGGACGAAAAATCCGGCGAAGCAATCAAGGTGTTTCTGGTCAAGGCACCCGATTCCACGCTCACTGAGGAGCAGGTCAAGGCCCATATGCGTGAAAATCTCACGGCGTATAAAGTGCCCAGGCATGTCGAGTTCCGCGATGCGCTGCCCACCACCAACGTGGGCAAGATACTGCGGCGTGAACTGCGCGATGAAGAGCTAAAGAAAGCCGGCAAAATCTAAGATGACTGCCCGTCGCGGCTGAACTCTGCGACAATGAGACCCCGCCCCGGCTTGCCTGGGCGGGGTTTTTTATAGCAACAGGATCATTCATGTCGGAACTGAAACAACTGGCGAAAAATCTCGATCAGGCAATGGCCGCTGACCGTCACAGGCTGCAAAAGCAGCTTCAGGGGCTAAGCCAGAAACCGGATGCCAAACGTCAGACGCAATGGGCCGAGCGCCTCAGCACTTCCTGTGCGTTGGTCCAGGCCAGGCGCAACAGTATTCCGCCAATGCGCTACGACGACAATCTACCGATAGCGGCCAAGCGCGAGCAGATCAAGGAAGCCATTGCCGGCCATCAGGTAGTGGTCATTGCTGGCGAGACCGGTTCGGGCAAGACCACGCAGATCCCCAAGATATGCTTGGAGCTGGGCCGTGGCACCCACGGGTTGATCGGCCATACGCAGCCACGCCGTTTGGCGGCGCGCAGCGTTGCCAGCCGGGTGGCCGACGAGATCGGTACGCCGTTGGGCGAACTGGTTGGTTTTCAGGTGCGCTTCACCGACCAGAGCAGTGAGCGCACGCTGGTCAAGCTCATGACCGACGGCATCCTGCTCGCCGAAACACAGCATGACCGCTTTCTTACGCGGTATGACACGCTGATCATCGACGAAGCCCATGAACGCAGCCTCAATATTGATTTCCTTCTCGGTTACCTGAAGACGATCCTGCCCAGGCGGCCGGATCTGAAAGTCATCATCACCTCGGCGACCATCGATTTGCAGCGTTTCTCGGACCATTTCGATGGCGCACCGATCATCGAGGTGTCCGGACGAACCTTCCCCGTTGACGTCTGGTATCGCCCGTTGACCGCCGAAATGGATGAGGAAGGCAATCTGGTCGAGGAGGACCTGAGCATTGATCAGGGAATTCTCGCGGCATTGAATGAGCTGGAGACTCATGAGCGTGCCAATGGCCGGCCACCCGGCGACGCGCTGGTCTTCCTGCCGGGCGAGCGCGAGATACGCGACACGGCCGAGTACCTGCGCAAAGCCAATCTGCGGCACACCGAGATACTTCCGCTCTACGCGCGCCTGTCGGTCAGCGAACAGCAGAAGATTTTTGCCTCGCACCCTGGCCGCCGCGTCGTGCTGGCCACCAACGTGGCGGAAACCTCACTGACGGTCCCGGGCATTCTCTACGTAATTGATCCGGGCGAGGCGCGTATCAGTCGCTACAGCCCGCGGTCCAAGGTGCAACGGCTCCCCGTCGAACCCATCGCCCAGGCGAGTGCCAATCAGCGCAAGGGCCGTTGTGGCCGGACGGCGCCGGGGATCTGCGTGCGGTTGTTTTCCGAAGAGGATTTCAATAACCGTCCCGCGTTTACCGATCCCGAAATTCTGCGTACCAACCTGGCGGCCGTTATCCTGCAGATGTTGCATCTGCGCCTCGGACGTATCGAAGACTTCCCCTTCATCGAACCGCCAGACGGCCGAGCGATCAGTGACGGCTTCACGCTGTTGCAGGAACTGGGTGCAGTCGACAAAGCGGGTGTTATCAGCGACACGGGGCGCCAGCTGGCGCGCCTGCCGGTCGACCCGCGTATTGGCCGCATGCTGCTGGAAGCCAATACGCTGGGCAGTCTCAATGAAGTTCTCATCATTGCCAGTGCCCTGGCGGTACAGGATCCGCGAGAGCGCCCATTGGAGCGCCAGCAGGCCGCCGACCAGGCCCACGGGCAATGGAAGGATGATGACTCGGATTTTGCTGCGTTCATCAATCTGTGGCGCGGTTTTGAAGCACAGCGTCAAGCCTTGACCCAGGGTCAGTTGCGCAGCTGGTGCCGCAAGCAGTTTCTGAACTATCTCAGAATGCGTGAATGGCGGGAGACCCACCGTCAGCTGTTATTGACCTGTCGCGACCTGAATCTCGTCCTCAACAGCGAACCCGCATCCAGCGATGCCGTACACAAGGCGTTGCTATCGGGCTTGCTCAGCCAGCTGGGCAACAGGACGGAGGAGGGCGATTACCTGGGCGCGCGCCAGCGCCGGTTCATGCTGCATCCATCGTCTGCGCTGGCGAAAAAGCGGCCGGCCTGGGTGATGGTGGCCGAGCTGACCGAGACCCGTCGGCTATATGGCCGGCTAGCCGCCAAGATCGATCCGTTATGGGTCGAACCGCTGGCCGGACACCTGATCAAGACCAGCCATAGCGAGCCGCATTGGGAAAAGAAGCGGGGCCAGGTGGTAGCGTTCGAGCAGGTTAGCTTGTACGGCATGATTATAGTGCCCAGGCGCAAGGTGCATTTCGGCCCCATTGATCCGGTCGCGTCTCGCGAACTGTTTATCCGCAGAGCCCTGGTCGACGGCGAATGGCATGGCCGGTCAGCGTTCAACCAGGCCAACCAGGCATTGCTGGCCGAACTGGACGCACTGGAAGCCAAGACCCGCAAGCGCGATATCCTGGTAGACGATGAGACCTTGTTTCGCTTCTTCGATACCCGCATTCCAGCGGATATATCTCAGCTTGCAAGCTTCGAGCGCTGGCTCAAACGCCATAGCCAGCAAGATCCCCAACTGTTGCATATGACGCGCGAGGAGCTGCTGCAGCGCGACGCCAATGAAGTGAGCGTCGAACAGTATCCTGACACCTGGCGCTGGGAACGCGTGGCGCTGCCGTTGAGTTATCACTTTGAACCGCGGCACCCACAGGATGGCGTGACACTCAAGGTACCTGCTGCCTTGCTCAGGCAGTTGCCTGAAGAACGTCTGGAATGGTTGGTGCCGGGCCTGATCTACGATAAATGTCTGGCTTTGGTGCGGGGCTTGCCCAAGGCGCTGCGAAAGAACTTCGTACCGGTGCCGGACTTTGTTCGCGCCGCGCTGGAACGCATGCCGTTCGGGCAGGGCAGCCTTACCCAGGTGCTTGGCCGGGAACTGACGCGCATGACCGGGGTGCGGCTGGCGGATGACGTGTGGGCTGATATCCAGCTGGAGGAGCATCTACTGATGCGCCTTGAAGTAGTCGATGCTGACGGCAAGGAGATAGCCTCGGGTCGTGACTACGGTGATTTGTGCCAGCGGTTGATGGGGCAGGTGATGCCCGCCGCAACCCCGGCTGAGGCTGCGCTCACTGAGCCGGACCGCAAACCGGCGGGGCAATCCGCTTTGCCCGAGACGGTCAACCGCAACCAGGCGGGTGTTGCTGTCACCTTCTGGCCAGCCTGGACAGAGCAGGGCGACCAGGTGGTAGAGAAGTTGTTTGACGTACAAGCCCAGGCAGAACAGGCGCATCGTCGGGGAGTTCAACGGCTTTTGCTGCAAGGCATGGCCGAGCAGGTCAAATTCGTCCGCCAGAAGACTTCCGCCTTGAAGGACGCTGCCATCTACTACCGTGAACTGGGGACTCAACAACAACTGACGGACGATGTAATGCTGGCAGCCATCGACCAGCTTATGCTGCCCGCCGACCTCCCGGTTCCACGTGATCCCCAGGCATTGGCCGAGCGCCTGGAACAGGGTCGTGCCGAATGGATTGCGACGGTAGAAAAACTGGCAACCGAAGTGCTGGGCATTCTCAAGGCCTGGCATGCTATTCAGAAGCGCCTGAAGGGCAAGATCGACCTGTCGTGGGCTCTGGCTCTGAACGACATACGCGAACAGCTGGGTAGTCTCGTCTTCAAGGGCTTCGTCCGCGACGTGCCGGCGCAATGGCTAGGGCAATATCCACGCTATCTAGCGGCGCTTGATCAGCGGCTGGACAAACTGTCTGGCCAGGTTCAGCGCGACCGGGTGTGGACCGACGAAATCCAGCGCTTCTGGCAGCAGTATCAGGCCAGGGCGGAGAAATATCGACAGGAAGGCCGCTGGGATGAGCGGTTGGTCGACTGGCGATGGATGCTCGAAGAATACCGAGTATCGTTGTTCGCCCAGCAATTGGGCACCAAAATGCCTGTTTCGGCCAAACGGCTGAACAAACTTTGGCAGGACATCACAACCTGAGCCTCGGCGCTTCGTTACACTGGGCGTTTACATTACAAGGACCGCCGCGTGCCTGACATTCTCGCCTCTTCACAGCAATTGCCGGTGCAGGACGATCTGAGCCTGCATGTCCGGCGCTTTCGTGCCGAAGCGGGCGGGCCGGCCGTGCTGATGGTGCACGGTCTGGTCGAGGATGGACGAATTTTCTATTCCCATTCCGGCAAAGGCCTGGCGCCCTATCTCGCCGAGGCGGGATATGACGTCTTCGTGGTGGACCTTCGTGGCCACGGTGAAAGCGTTCCGGCCTTGATGCCTGGGATGCAGGTAACCCAGCATCAGATCATTACAGAGGATCTGCCGGCCTTGTTTGCGTTGATGGAGCAGGAACATCCAGGTGAGCGCTTCTATGGGTTCAGTCATTCCTGGGGCGGCGTGCTGCTAGCCTGTGCGCTGATCCGGCATCCGGAGTGGATTGAACGCGTCGCCGGACTGGTACATTTCGGCTGCAAACGGGTGATTCATCAGCGCAGCCTGCGCAAGCGCATCATGATAGATCTTTTATGGAATCGGGCGGCGCCGCTGGTGGGCCGCGCGAAGGGACTGATTCCGGCCAGGTCTCTGGGAATAGGCTCCATGGACATCTCCTGTGCGCTGCACCGGGACAATGTGGTCTGGATGGGAAGCAGCGAATGGCGTGATCTGGAGGACGGTTTCGACTATGCTTTGGCATTGGACGCTTTGGCCTGGCCGGCTGGGATGTATCTGGCTGGTGGAAATGACCCTTACCTGGGACATTTCGAGGACGTCAAAGCCTTTGCCCAGGAACTGGGCGAACACGATGCGCAGATGGTATTGCTGAAGAAAGGAACTGGTTGCTCTCGGAACTATGGTCATATCGACCTGCTGACTCACCCGCAGGCTGTTGTCGATCATTTTCCAATGGTGCTGTCCTGGCTTGAGCAGCACGTTTAACAGACAGAGGGCATCGTCACGGAACGGACGATGCATTGCCCTAACATGATAATGAGGACCGACCGTGCAGAAAGTCGTGATCAGCGGGACGGGTTTGTATACGCCGCCCAACAGCATCAGTAATGAAGAGCTGGTAGTCAGTTTCAATGCTTATGTAGAAAAACATAACAGTGAAAATGCTGATGCTATTGCCCAGGGTGAGGTGACCCCGCTAGCGCCCTCCAGCACCGAATTCATCGAAAAGGCCTCCGGCATCAAAAGCCGCTATGTGGTCAACAAGAGTGGCATTCTCGATGTGAACCGCATGAGGCCGGACATTCCCGAGCGCAGCAACGACGAATGGTCGGTTCTCTGCGACATGGCTATCAAGGCTGCTGGGCAGGCTCTCGAACGCGCAGGCCGCACCGCTGCTGATATTGACGGCGTGATAGTTGCCTGCTCCAACCTGCAGCGGGCCTACCCGGCTATAGCGGTGGAGGTTCAGGAAGCGCTTGGTATCGTTGGTTTCGGGTTCGACATGAACGTCGCCTGTTCCTCCGCTACCTTTGGCATCCAGGCCGCTGCCAACTCAGTGCAGCTAGGGCAGGCCCGAGCGGTGCTGATGGTCAATCCGGAAGTATGCAGTGGCCACCTGAACTTCACTGATCGGGATAGCCATTTCATATTTGGCGACGCCTGTACTGCTGTGATCGTGGAGCGAGCCGACGAGGCTGTTTCCCATCACCAGTTCGAAATTCTGGGCACCAAACTGCTGACCAAATATTCAAATAACATCCGTAACAACTTCGGGTTCCTGAACCGCGCCGATGATGACAGCGTCGGCGCGCCCGACAAGCTGTTCATCCAGCAAGGCCGCAAGGTGTTCAAGGATGTTTGTCCAATGGTTGCCGAGCTCATTGGCGAGCATCTTGAAGAACACAGCATGCCAGTCACCGACATCAAGCGTTTCTGGCTGCATCAGGCCAACCTCAACATGAACATGTTGATTGCCCGCAAGCTTTTGGGGCGTGATCCTGAAGAGCACGAGGCGCCTGTTGTGCTGGATGAATACGCCAACACCAGCTCCGCCGGCTCGATCATTGCTTTCCACAAACATCAGGACGACCTGCCAGTCGGCGCCCCCGGGGTGATCTGCTCCTTCGGTGCTGGCTACTCGATTGGTTGCGTGATCGTTCGCAAGCTCTGACGATTACCTGCCTTCGGCTTGTGCCGAGGGCAGGTTTATTCTGGTGATACCCCGCTGTATCGCGAACCACCAAAAGTTCCCGTTGTCTTCAAATCTTCATAATACGGAAAGCTCGTTGTCATATAGGCCTTCGATAATCACTTCGGTCGATACGACGACGTCACGTCACTATGGGATGACGTTTTATAAAACCCGAAGGAGTTTGTCTGATGAAGAAGAAGCTGATTGCGATTGTTGTGGGTGCTGCCGCTGCCATGCCCGCTCTGGCTATGGCTGACGTAAGCGTCTACGGTCGCGCTCACGTATCCGTTGATTTCCTGGATGACGGTGCCGAATACTCCGAAACCAACCTATCCAGCAACTCTTCGCGTCTGGGTTTCAAAGGTGATCATCAGATCAATCCGAATTTGAGAGCCTTCTTCCAGCTTGAACAGGAAGTCTATTTTGGTCGGGAAGGTGGTAGCTCGTTCAACACCCGTGACACTTTTGTGGGTTTGGGCGGCAACTTCGGTGATGTGCGTCTGGGCCGTTTTGACAGCCCCTTCAAAGCCGCTCGTGGTCCGGCCAACCTGTTTGGCGACCAGGTCGGCGACATGCGCAACCTGACTCGCGTTGGCAACTCCCGCTTCGACGAGCGCTACGACAACACCATTGCATACACTACGCCTTCGTTGGGTGGCCTGACCGGCCAGGTGGCATATTCCATCCATCAAGGCACCATCGCTGACGAAGACCACGAAAGCAGCTCGGTCAGCGTTGCGCTGAACTACGTCGGTGGTCCATTCGAAGCGGCTATCGCTTATGAAGACGCAGAAGATGACACCCGTACCACAACGGTTGCCGATGATCTCATCCTTGGGGTTGGCGCACGTGAAGGTATTCGTGTCGCCGCCTCCTACAAAGTTCTCGACCCGCTGAAGGTGGTTGGCTTCTATCAGACCCTGGAGCATGACAGTGACAATCTGACCGAGGTTCAGAATGACACCCTTACTGCGGACGTATATGGTCTGGGCGCTGAATTCAAGGTCGCGCCGAACACCGCTCTGAAAAGCATGTGGATGACCCGTGACGTTGACGTAGACGACCGCAACAGCGATATGTGGGTGGTTGGCGTCGAGCACAAGCTGGACAAGGCAGTTCGCGTCTACGCCAACTACGCAGTAGTAGATAACGAAGACAACGCCGCTCTGACTCCCTGGGGTCAGGCTCGCACGGCTACACCGTCCGGTACCGCAGGTGAAGAAGCCTCTGGCATGTCGGTAGGCCTGCGCTACGACTTCTAAGTAGTTCAGCAAGCGCTCGTTTCGAAGCCGGATTGTCTCGTTGAGGCAATCCGGCTTTGTCATGTAAATGACATTAATCTGACTTATCCTTGTAGCCGATCCACTCGTCAAGGCCGCCGGCGAAGCGACTGCGTTCGCGCGCCGTTCTTATCCAGGAGTACTTATGCGTATCATCGTTTCAATCGCGCTGGCTTGCCTTTTGTCCGCCTGCGCCCAGCAGTCCCAAGTTCAGCTGTACCCCGGTGCCGAGCTGCCCGCCAACCAGGTGCTCACGGTTCAGGTCCCTGCTGCGCTGGAGATCGCCGATCTCAACGGTCAGGAAGTGCCGTCTGCCAATTTTTTGTTTAGCGGTGACAAGCGCATCCTCAAGCTCGAGCCGGGTGAGTATCGGCTCAACGCGTTCTACAAAAATGTCTACGACATTGGTGGTGGGATCAGTAGCGAGGTGGTTCGTACCCGCAGCGCCATCTTCATAATCGACGGCAATGCGGGTGAGACTTGGCGCCTGGGTTATCCTGCGCCGGAAAATCTCGAACAAGCTCGCGAGCTGAAGGAAACTTTCAATGGCTGGAGCGAAAACCTGGCCACTGGCGAACGTGTTGCCAGTCAGGCTGGCCAGCAGCCCCAATCTTCGTTGAATCAGCTGCTCGGCAATAGTGCCGCCGAAACGTCGTCGGCTGCCACGACAGTCGCGCCGCTGGAATCATCGCAGGCCGCTCCGGTTGCTGCACCGTTACCGGCATTAGCCGCTTCCACCAGCAAAGCAGCGCTTCCCCATAACGATGCTACGCTCGCGACGCTACAGCAGCTCTGGCAGATGCTTACCCCGGAAAGCCGCGAAGCGTTTTTGGAATGGGTTCAGCAGTAACTCGATAGCGGGCGCTTTACTCACACGAAATGAGGCGCTCGTAGTCATATTACATTCACAACATTGACGTCATTCTGCCATCAGGTTTGGTCAATATGGGTTGCTGGGAAGATGCATTGGCATCTTTGCCAGCAGTCTGCTCCTTACCCCACTCCGGTGGGGTTTTTTTTGGATCGGATTTTTCCCGCTGCTGAGTCGCTGTGGCATGCTAGCGTCATGACCATACTTCAACTTGAATCCATTGATGAACTCCCGCCCGAACTGTGGGACGAGCTGGCTGGATTGGACTACCCCTTTCTCAGGCACGCCTTTCTGCATGCGCTGGAAGCAAGCGGTTCGGTGTCTACTGCCACAGGCTGGACGCCGGCGCATTTGGTGCTCAAGGGCGCTGACGGCAGCCTGGACGCGCTGCTACCGCTCTACCGGAAAATGCATTCGTACGGGGAATATGTGTTCGACTGGCAATGGGCTGGGGCCTGGGAGCGGGCAGGGCAGCGCTACTACCCCAAATATCTGTCGGCTGTGCCGTTCTCGCCCGTGCAGGGGCCGAGGATGGTAGCCCGGAACGAAACTAGCCAGGCCATGCTGATCGATTACATCGACCGCGATCTAGCCCTTGGCAGTGTCTCGAGCGCCCACCTGCTGTTCAATACGGGAGAGGAGGATGCCGCGCTGAAAGGGGCCGGCTGGGTGCAACGGCTCGGGTGCCAGTATCATTGGCACAATCGAGGTTATGACTCCTTCGACGACTTTCTGGCCGCTTGTAATTCGCGCAAACGCAAGAATTTCCGCAAGGAGCGTTTCGCGGTCGTAGAGCAGGGTATTGAGTTCGTCTGGGTTGCGGCGGGGGACATAACGGAGCTGGAATGGGAGCGCTTTTATCCTTTCTATGCTGCCACCTACTTCAAACGCGGCCAGGAGCCTTATCTGACCCGGGCGTTTTTCAGTCTGCTGTCACAAGGCATGTCTGATGCGATTCGCCTGGTGTTCGCCCGTCAGGGCAATCGGGACGTAGCCGGGGCGTTGTTTCTCGCGGGGAGCGAGACACTTTATGGGCGGTACTGGGGCTGTCTTGAAGAGTTTGATCGGCTGCATTTCGAAACCTGCTTTTACCAGGGAATGGAGCGCTGCATTGCCGAGGGGCTGCAACGTTTCGACGCCGGCGCCCAGGGAGAGCACAAGTTGATCCGCGGCTTCGAGCCGGTCATCACGCAGTCATGGCATAAGCTTCAGCCGGGATTGCATGAGGCAGTGGATGATTTTCTTCGAAGGGAGCGCACGGGCATCCTGAATTATCAACAGGATGCCCGTCGTTATCTGCCATTCAAACAGACTGAGGGGGAGTGAGCGCCAAACTTACTCCGAATCGGCTTCTACCCGTTTAACGCTGATGATGGTCACAGGGTTGGCAGGCACATTCTGGTGGCCACGCTGGGTGCTGGTCGGGACCTTCGCGATGGTTTCCACTACGTGCTGACCATCAACCACTTCGCCAAACACGGCATAACCAAAGTCACGGCTTCCATTGTTCAGGAGCTCGTTGTTGGCCAGGTTGATGAAAAACTGGCTGGTAGCGCTATCGACTACCTGGGTGCGAGCCATGGCCACGGTGTAACGCTTGTTGAGTAGACCATTGTCCGCTTCGTTCTTGATGCCCTTGCCCACGTCGCGTTGCTGCATGTCGGGGGTAAAGCCACCGCCCTGAATCATGAACCCCGGAATTACCCGGTGGAAAATCAGCCCGTCGTAGTGTCCGGCATCCGCGTAGCGCAGAAAGTTTTCTACGCTGATAGGCGCCGCCTCAGCATTCAGCTCGAGTTCGATGGCGCCGAGGGAGGTGTTAAGCACAACGTGCGGATTTTCCGCAAGGGCCGATGAGCTGATCAATAGCAGGGCGCAAGCGCCGAAGAAGCGTTTCAACATCGTCAAACTCCGTCAGTGTTCTCAAAGGGTGTTAGCAGACCCGGATTGGCGCAAAAAGTCCAGTACGAGACGGTTGTATTCCAACGCAGGGTCCTGATCCAGGCCAGTTGCGGATCCTGTGGTTCAGTCCTCCATCGAATGTTCGATGATCAGATCCGCCAATATGCGTGTCGCCGGACCCAGCGGCTTGTCTTTATTGGCATATAAAAACAGGTTGTTGGACCGGCGGGCGCCTTGCTGGAGCGGCAGCTCCTTCAGCAACCCGCTGGCCAGTTGGCGGGTGATCTCGTGGGCTGGCAACCAGGCGAAGCCCAGGCCACTGCCAACCAGTGTGGCTGCAGTCGCAAGACTGGCTACGGTCCAGCGTTGCTCCGCACCGAGCCAACCACTGTCTCGCGGTTGGCGGCGCCCAGAATCTCGAATCACTACCTGGAGTTGGTTCTCCAGATCGCCATGGTTAAGCTGACGATTGATCTGATGCAATGGGTGGCCCGGATGGGCTACCGCGACAAATTCTACGGCGTTGAGCTGCTGCGGCAGAAAGCCGGCGATACTGATGCCTGAAATGGCCAGATCCGCCGAGCCGTCCAGCAGACGCTCCTCGACGCCTGAGAGCACCTCTTCACGCAGTTGCACGCGACAGCCCTTGCTCAGCGGCATGAATGATTGCAGTGCCCGTGCAAGCCTGACGGTGGGGTAGGCCGCATCTACCACAAGGTGAACTTCAGCTTCCCAGCCCTGGTCCATATTCCATGCCAGCACTTCAAGCTGGCTGGCTTGCTGGACCAGATGACGGGAGCGGCGTAGCAGAACTGCACCAGCCTCCGTCAATACCGCTTTGCGGCCTTCTATTTCCAGCAGAGGGATGCCCAGTTGTTCCTGCATCTTTGCGACGGTATAACTGATGGATGATTGCGAACGATGCAACGCTTCGGCCGCTTGAGCAAAGCCGCCCTGATCAACCACAGCTTGCAGGGTGCGCCACTGTTCCAGCGTAACGCGGGGAGCTTTCATCGGCTAACCTCTGATATACGTAAAACAGCAATCGGAACGGAGATATCCATGAACAAGTCAATCGCCGCAGTTATCCTTGGGCTAATGCTGCCCCTTTCAGCCTGGGCCTTCCCGGTAGATGTCGAAATCGAGTCCGAAGGCGTCTCGGTCATTGCCAGTAGCTCCTATCTCAGCAATGTCGCCACGGTTACGCTGATTAACGAGGGCGGGGAAAATGCGCTGTGTACCGGCACCTTCGTCAATGGACCTGAGCGGCCTTCACCGAATCGTGTACGACTCAGCCCAGGCGAGCAAATGGTGATGACCCAGGCTTTTCAGCGCGATATTACTCGCGTCCGCGTAAAGGTGAGCTGTGAACCGGGCTAAAATATCATATTTGTAGATAGGTTAGAGCTAAAATATGCGCTTTTTAATCAGTTAAATGGTTTATACCATGGCTCCATCAGTCAACGAGATGGAGCAAGCAATGAAACAGATTCTAGTTTTGCAAACCAGCGCGCGTAGCCAAGGCTCGCTTTCCCGGGAATACACCAACGAGCTGGTCAAGGTGTTGGGCGAACGTCATCCCTCTGCCCGCGTCATTACCCGGGATCTAGCGCTGCATCCGCTGCCGCATCTGGACGAAACGCTGTTGGGTGGTTGGACCAAACCCGCTGACCACCAGACAGCGGAAGAGCGTGAAGCTGCGTCCCGTTCAGATGTTCTGATCGACGAGTTGCTGGCAAGCGATACCATCGTGATTGGCTCCGCCATGTACAATTTTGGAATCACCTCGACACTCAAGGCGTGGCTGGATAACGTCATGCGGGCAGGACGTACCTTTCGTTACACTGAGAAGGGTCCGGTTGGACTGGCAGGTGGACGCAAGGTATATGTCGTAACGGCCCGTGGCGGGCGCTATCAGGGCAGTCCGATGGATCACCAGCAGCCCTACCTGACGTCTGCGTTCGGCTTCATCGGGATCGACGACCTTGATTTCATTCATATTGAAGGGCAGGCGATGGGTGAAGCCGAAGCGGCACGGGGCAGGGCCGAAGCGGCCAGCGCAATAGAGGGGATAACGATCGGATAACCCCAAACAAAAAGGGCGACTCTTTCGAGTCGCCCTTAAGCCCCGTGCAGTCCGGGTGTGTTTGGTAGGCACGATTGGATTCGAACCAACGACCCCCACCATGTCAAGGTGGTGCTCTAACCAACTGAGCTACGTGCCTGCAATGGCCGCGAACTTTACGCAGCCACTTGCACCTTGTCAAGCATAAGCTACTGAAAATCTACGGTTTAACCTGATCATCAGACTTTTATCAGCTGCGTGCGCAGCTTCTGAATCTCGTCGCGCATCTGCGCGGCCGCTTCGAACTCGAGATCCCGTGCATGCTTGTACATCTTTTCCTCCGCCTGTTTGATGCGCTTGGCGATTTCCGAAGGCGAGCGCAGTTGTCCCGCCTTGTACTCGGCCGCATCTTCCGCCGCCTTGAGCTGCTTGCGCTTGTTTGAGCGACTGTTACTGCCTGGGACCACCGCGCCTTCCATGATGTCTTGCACGCTCTTGGTGATACCCACCGGCGTAATGCCGTGTTCCAGGTTGAATGCTATCTGCTTCTCCCGCCGACGCTCGGTTTCGCCGATGGCGCGTTCCATCGAGCCGGTCATGCGGTCGGCGTAGAGGATCGCCTTGCCGTTCAGGTTGCGTGCTGCCCGGCCGATGGTCTGAATCAGCGAGCGTTCCGACCGCAAAAAGCCTTCCTTGTCCGCATCCAGAATTGCTACGAGAGAAACCTCAGGCATATCAAGACCTTCACGTAACAAGTTAATGCCTACTAGCACATCAAATCCGCCGATACGCAGATCCCGGATGATCTCGACCCGCTCTACCGTATCGATATCTGAATGCAGATAACGAACGCGCACGCCGTGGTCGGCCAGGTAGTCGCTCAGATCTTCGGCCATGCGTTTGGTCAGGGTCGTCACCAGAATCCGGTCACCCTGGGCGACCCGCAGGCCGATCTCGGAAAGCAGGTCATCCACCTGGGTAGTGGCCGGGCGGACCTCGATGGTCGGATCAACCAGGCCGGTTGGCCTCACCACCTGCTCGACTACTCTGCCGGCGTGCTCGGCCTCATAGGGCCCCGGTGTGGCCGACACAAAGATCGCCTGGGGGGAGATGGCTTCCCATTCGTCGAAACGCATCGGCCGGTTGTCGAGTGCTGAGGGGAGTCGGAAGCCATACTCCACCAGTGTCTCCTTGCGCGATCGATCGCCCTTGTACATCGCGCCGACCTGCGGCACCGAGACGTGGGACTCGTCAATGATCAGCAAGGCATTTTGTGGCAGATAATCAAATAACGTGGGCGGCGCTTCGCCAATAGGGCGGCCAGACAAGTAGCGTGAGTAGTTCTCGATTCCGTTGCAATAACCCAGCTCCAGGATCATCTCCATATCGAACCGCGTACGCTGCTCCAGGCGCTGGGCTTCGACCAGCTTGTTGTTGCTTGTCAGGAATTCCAGCCGCTCCTTCAGTTCGACCTTTATATGCTCGACGGCATCGACCAGTTTTTCGCGCGGCGTCACATAATGTGATTTGGGATAGATAGTTACACGCGGAACTTTGCGTAAAACCTCACCCGTAAGCGGATCAAAAAAGCTGATGCTTTCCACGGTCTCATCGAACAACTCGATGCGGATTGCTTCGAGGTCCGATTCTGCCGGGAAGATATCGATCACATCGCCCCGCACTCGGTAGTTGGCGCGAGACAGTTCGGTATCGTTGCGGGTGTATTGCAGTTCAGCCAGCCTTCGCAAGAGCCCGCGCTGATCGAGAATATCGCCACGGTCCACATGCAGCACCATCCGCAGATAGGACTGTGGATCACCCAGGCCATAGATGGCGGAAACCGTGGCAACGATGATCGCATCCGGCCGCTCCAGTAATGCCTTGGTCGCGGACAACCGCATCTGCTCGATATGATCGTTGATGGAAGCGTCCTTCTCTATGAAGGTATCAGAGGAGGGTACATACGCTTCGGGCTGGTAATAGTCGTAGTAGGAGACGAAGTATTCCACCGAGTTATTCGGGAAAAACTCGCGAAACTCGCCGTAAAGCTGCGCGGCCAGCGTCTTGTTTGGCGCCATGATGATGGCCGGACGCTGCACTTGCTGAATGACATTGGCAATGGTGAAAGTCTTCCCTGACCCGGTCACGCCCAGTAAGGTCTGGTGTGACAAGCCCGCTTCCAGCCCTTCGACCAACTGGCTGATGGCCGTCGGCTGATCGCCGGCCGGCTCGAAACGGGTTTGCAGGTTGAATTGACTCATATTTCAGGTTCCGCCACGTAACAGATATCCAGCTATCATAGCACCGCAAGGTGTGACGATCAGGGGCAACCTTGCGTCGGAGCATTTCAGCATGCCGCCGCCTCTCGCACATAGGACCCGGTCTGTCTATAATGGGCAGCCTTGAAAGGCACGGCCTGACATCCACCATTCATCTGCTTCGAGTTCACCTATACCATGAGTCTGTTCTTCCCCGTCGAAATGGCGCCCCATGATCCGATCCTTGGCCTGAACGAGACGTTCAACGCCGATACACGCGCAGAGAAAGTCAATCTGGGCGTGGGCGTTTACTATGACGAGGCAGGGAAACTCCCGTTGCTGCGCGCGATTCAGGCAGCAGAAGAAGCACGGGTGGCAGAGCATGCACCGCGCGGTTATCTGCCGATGGAAGGCCTGGCACCCTACGACAAGGCGGTGCAGCAGTTGTTGTTTGGCATCGATTCTTCCCTACTAACATCCGGTCGCTTGATCACCGCTCAGTCCCTGGGCGGAACCGGCGCGCTCAAGCTGGGTGCCGATTTTCTGTTCCGACTGACTGGTAAACAGCTGGTGGCGATAAGCGACCCGAGCTGGGAAAACCATCGTGCGCTGTTCGAGGCCGCTGGCTACGAAGTGGTTACATATCCGTACTATGACCCAGAGACCCATGGTCTGAATCTGGATGGGATGTTGAGCGGCATTGAAGCCTTGCCGGAAGGCAGCGTGGTGCTGTTGCATGCCTGCTGTCACAACCCTACCGGGGTGGATCTGGGATTGGCAGAGTGGGCGCGGGTGATCGATGTGATTCAGCGTCGCAATCATGTGCCCTTCCTGGATATCGCTTATCAGGGCTTTGGTGAAAACCTGCAGGACGACGCCATTGCGGTACGTCTGTTCGCAGAAAGCGGCTTGCCGCTACTGATCGCCAGTTCATTCTCCAAATCGTTCTCGTTGTATGGCGAGCGGGTTGGGGCACTGACTTTGGTTACTCAAAATGCCGATGAGCATGCCCGGGTGCTTTCCCAGCTCAAGCGAGTAATTCGCACCAACTATTCCAACCCGCCTACGCATGGCGCCAAGATTGTCGCGGCGGTGCTTAACAATTCTGAGCTCTACGCGCTGTGGGAAGAAGAGCTGGCCGAGATGCGTGAACGCATCCGCGGCATGCGTCAGGCTCTGGCGGAGAAGCTCAAGGCGGCTGGCGTAGCCGGAGATGTGGATTTCATTCGGCGTCAACGTGGCATGTTCTCCTACTCAGGGCTGACCAAGGAGCAGGTGAAACGGCTGGCGGATGATTTTGCAATCTATGCCGTCAATAGCGGACGCATCTGCGTCGCGGCGCTCAACCCAGGGAACATTGATCACGTCGCCAGCGCAATGGCCAGGGTAATGCGCGAAGCATAGGATCTACAGCGAACTCCTTTGTATAGGTGCTGGTCTAGATTCATGTCGGTTTCATCTTCTGAGCGGTGACTCGCTTGATATGAGGGGAAGCGTATGAACATTGATCTCAAGTGGTTCATTGGTACCGTCACCTTTGCGGTGATGTTGGCCAGTGCCGGAGCCTACGCGCAGGAGGAAGGCTTCGACCAGTTGGATTCGGACTCTTCTGGTACCCTCGAGCGTAGCGAGTTGGAGCATCTGGGTTTCGAGCGGGATGAGCTCATCGGGCTGCTGGATACCGATGACGATGCATTCAGCTCTGATGAAGAATTCAACGAAGACCGTTTCGAACGGTATGACACGGACGATAGCGGTAGCTGGAGCCGGGAAGAGTATGAAGTATTCCTGAGAAGCCCTGGCCCAGGCGGCTTGATGTACCCTTGAGTGGTGTCATGCGAGCGCGCCGCTAAATTCCGCTGTAGGTCGTTGATAGCGTTATGTTAGAGTGCGCGACTTCCGGATTGGCAAGTTTGTGTCCTACCAAGAATTTTCAACCCGGTCCCCTGACCGGGTTTTTCGTTTTTAGCGTCGTTCGGGACGCACTCGCAGCAGCCTGATGAGGGCTGCCGGCGATCGTTTGCCGCATGAACTGCGATGTGCAACCCGAGCGACATTTTCCATCATGTGGCCTTGCGTAAGGGCCACCACTGAGAAGGAGCGGCACATGCCCGTTATTACTCTTCCTGACGGCAGTCAGCGCACGTTCGACAACCCCGTTTCCGTCGCCTACGTGGCGCAGTCCATTGGTGCAGGCCTGGCGAAGGCCACTGTGGCTGGCAAGGTCGATGGTCGCCTGGTCGATGCGTCCGATCTCATCGAGCAAGACGCCACGCTGCAGATCATCACGCCAAAGGATGATGAAGGCGTGGAAATCATTCGCCATTCATGCGCCCATCTGGTCGGTCATGCGGTAAAGCAGCTGTATCCAACTGCCCGCATGGTCATCGGTCCGGTCATCGAAGAAGGCTTCTATTACGATATCGCCTTCGAGCGCTCCTTTACTCCCGAGGATATGGCGGCCATCGAAGCGCGCATGCGTGAGCTGATCGATACCGAATATGACGTGATCAAGAAAGTCACCCCGCGTGATCAGGTCATTGAAGTCTTCGAAACCCGTGGCGAGGAATACAAGCTGCGCCTGGTCGAAGACATGCCCGACGAAAAGACCATGGGTCTTTATTATCACGAAGAATATGTCGATATGTGCCGCGGCCCGCACGTACCGAACACGCGTTTTCTGAAAGCTTTCAAACTGACCCGTATCTCCGGAGCCTACTGGCGCGGCGACGCCAAGAACGAGCAATTGCAGCGCGTCTACGGCACCGCCTGGGCTGACAAGAAGCAGTTGGCTTCCTACATCCAGCGCATGGAAGAAGCCGAGAAACGCGATCATCGCAAGATCGGCAAGCGCCTGGGCCTGTTTCACACGCAGGAAGAAGCGCCCGGCATGGTGTTCTGGCATCCGAATGGCTGGACCATTTACCAAGTGCTTGAACAGTACATGCGCGACATTCAGCGCGGCAGCGGCTACAAGGAAATCAAAACGCCCCAGGTAGTCGACCGTGTGCTCTGGGAGCGCTCGGGGCACTGGGAGCACTACTCGGCGAACATGTTCACCACCGAGTCGGAAAGCCGCGATTACGCCATCAAGCCGATGAACTGCCCGTGTCATATCCAGGTGTTCAATCAGGGTCTCAAAAGCTACCGTGAACTGCCGCTGCGTCTGGCCGAGTTCGGTTCCTGCCACCGCAATGAGCCGTCAGGTTCGCTGCATGGCCTGATGCGCGTGCGCGGTTTCACCCAGGACGACGCGCATATCTTCTGTACCGATGAACAGGTCAAGGCTGAAGCGTCCGATTTCATCAAGCTGACCCTGCAGGTGTACAGGGATTTTGGCTTCGACGATGTCGAGCTGAAGCTCTCTACGCGTCCGGAAAGCCGCGTCGGTGATGATGTACTGTGGGATCAGGCAGAAAAAGGCCTCGAAGCAGCCCTCAATGAAGCTGGCTTGAAGTGGGATCTGCAGCCGGGCGAAGGCGCGTTCTACGGCCCGAAGATTGAGTTCTCCCTGCGCGACTGCATTGGCCGGGTCTGGCAGTGCGGTACCCTGCAACTCGATTTCATGCTGCCAGGCCGTCTCGGCGCGCAATATGTAGCCGAAGATGGATCGCGGAAAACACCGGTCATGCTGCACCGCGCGATTCTTGGTTCATTCGAGCGATTTATCGGTATTTTGATCGAGCACTACGCAGGTGATTTTCCGGCCTGGCTGGCGCCGACTCAGGCCGCGATTCTCAATATCACCGATAATCAGGCCGATTTTTGCTCCGAAGTGGAGAAAAGCCTCAATGAAATGGGCTATCGGGCCGTTGCGGACTTGAGAAACGAGAAGATCGGCTTTAAAATCCGGGAGCATACTTTGCACAAGACACCTTACCTGCTCGTAGTAGGGGATAGGGAAGTCGAATCGCACACTGTGGCCGTGCGCACGCGGGAGGGTAAAGATCTGGGTTCCATGACTGTTGCCGAGTTCTCCGAATTCCTTGCCCGCGCCGTTGCACAACGAGGCCGCCAGAATTCGGAGCTATAAAGATTAAACGCGAGATGAGACAAGACAAAAGAGCCGCACAACGTCCGCCGATCAATGAAAACATCACGGCGCGTGAAGTGCGCCTGATCGGTGCCGAAGGTGAACAAATCGGTATCGTGTCCATTCAGGAAGCTATGGCTGCCGCAGAGGAGGCCAAGCTCGACCTGGTTGAAATCTCCCCCGACGCAGAGCCGCCTGTTTGCCGAGTCATGGACTACGGCAAGCACGTCTTCGAAAAGAAGAAACAGCAGGCTGTTGCCCGGAAGAATCAAAAACAGATTCAAATCAAAGAAATCAAGTTTCGTCCAGGGACGGAGGAAGGGGATTACCAGGTCAAGTTGCGTAATTTGATCCGGTTTCTCTCCGACGGGGACAAAGCCAAGGTATCCTTGCGATTCCGTGGCCGCGAAATGGCCCATCAGGAGCTGGGTATGGAACTGTTGAAGCGGGTTGAGCAAGACCTGCTGGAATACGGTTCCGTCGAACAGTATCCGAAGATGGAAGGTCGTCAGCTGATGATGGTCATCGCTCCCAAGAAGAAAAAGTAATCTCCAGGGCAACGCCAGGCCTTGCGATTATCTTATTAACGCAACTATGCGGAGTATCTGAACATGGCAAAAGTAAAGATGAAGACCAAAAGTGGCGCTGCGAAGCGCTTCAAGGCTACCGGTAACGGTATCAAGCACAAGCATGCTTTCAAGAGCCACATCCTGACCAAGATGAGCACAAAGCGTAAGCGTCAACTGCGTGGCACATCTCAGCTAAACGCTGCTGATGTCCAGAAAGTCGAACGCATGTTGCGTCTCCGTTAAGTCTAAGGTCGAGGATATAAAGAATGGCTCGTGTTAAGCGTGGTGTAATGGCGCGTAAGCGTCACAAGAAAATTCTGAAACTCGCCAAAGGCTACTACGGCGCGCGTTCACGCGTATTCCGTGTTGCCAAGCAGGCGGTCATCAAGGCAGGTCAGTATGCCTATCGTGACCGCAAGCAGCGCAAGCGTCAGTTTCGTGCTCTGTGGATCGCTCGTATCAATGCTGGTGCTCGGATGAACGGCATGTCTTACAGCCGTCTGATCGCTGGTTTGAAGAAAGCGTCCATCGAAATCGACCGCAAGGTTCTGGCCGATCTGGCCGTGAACGAAAAAGCGGCGTTTACCGCGATTGTCGACAAAGCAAAGGCTAGCCTGGCTTAAGCCCTCGTTACGACAATCACCGGAGCCTGGCTCCGGTTGGCAACGTCATTAATAGGGGAAGAGCCTCATCGCTCTTCCCCTATTTTTGTTTCTGGAGTGTGTTAATGGAAAACCTAGACGCCCTGGTCTCCCAAGCCTTGGAGGCTGTTCAGCAGGCTGCTGACGTCAATGCGCTGGAACAGATCCGCGTGCAATATCTTGGCAAGAAGGGCGAGCTCACTCAGGTCATGAAGACGCTGGGTAACATCCCCGCCGAAGAGCGCCCGAAGGTGGGTGCCATGGTCAACGAAGCCAAGGATCAGGTTCAGAGCGTGCTCAATGCGCGCAAGGCCGATATGGAAGCCGCTGCCCTGAATGACAAGCTGGCAGCCGAGCGGGTCGACGTTACCTTGCCTGGCCGTGGCCAACTGAGCGGTGGGCTGCATCCGGTCACCCGCACCATGGAACGGATCGAAGAATTCTTCACCCACGTCGGTTATACCGTCGAGGAAGGCCCTGAAGTCGAGGACGACTATCACAACTTCGAGGCGCTCAACATTCCTGGCCATCACCCGGCCCGGGCAATGCATGACACCTTCTACTTCAATGCCAACACTTTGCTGCGCACACATACCTCGCCGGTACAGGTGCGCACCATGGAAAGCCAGCAGCCGCCGATCCGGATCGTTTGTCCGGGCCGTGTCTACCGCTGTGATTCGGATCAGACCCACTCGCCCATGTTCCACCAGGTCGAAGGCCTGCTGATCGACGAAGGCGTGAGTTTCGCTGATCTGAAAGGCACCATCGAACAGTTCCTGCGTGAATTCTTCGAAGCTGATCTCGAAGTGCGCTTCCGTCCTTCATTCTTCCCGTTCACCGAGCCATCGGCCGAGGTGGATATCCGCCGCGTCGTCACCAAAAACGGCGAAGAGAAGGCTGACTGGCTGGAAGTGCTGGGCTGCGGCATGGTGCACCCGAATGTGCTGCGCATGTCCGGCATTGATCCGGAGAAATACTCCGGCTTCGCCTTCGGTATGGGCGTAGAGCGCTTGGCCATGTTGCGTTACGGGGTTGGCGACCTGCGAATCTTCTTTGATAACGATCTGCGCTTCCTTGAGCAGTTTCGCTAAAGCCCGATCGCACACCCTTTGCTAGCAGGAATCGATAATGAAATTCAGTGAACAATGGTTGCGGAGCTGGGTTAATCCGCAGGTCTCCCATGACGAGCTGGTCGCGCGTTTATCCATGAGCGGGCTGGAAGTCGATAGCGTTACGCCCGCCGCTGGCGTATTCAGCGGCGTCGTCGTAGGCGAAATTGTCAGCGCCGAACAGCACCCTGATGCCGACAAGCTGCGCGTATGCAGCGTCAGCAATGGCGCGGAGCAGTTCCAGGTAGTCTGCGGCGCGCCCAATGCACGCCCGGGTATCCGTATTCCCTTTGCCATGGTTGGCGCCGAACTGGGCGAAGACTTCAAGATCAACAAGGCCAAGCTGCGCGGTGTCGAATCCCACGGCATGCTGTGCTCGGCGGCCGAATTGAAGCTGTCCGAGGACCATGACGGCCTCTATGAGCTGGCAGCCGACGCGCCGGTAGGCACCGATCTACGTGAATACCTCGGCTTGAACGACGCCATCATTGAAGTGGACCTGACCCCCAATCGCGGCGACTGCCTGTCGATTGCCGGTCTCGCCCGCGAAGTCGCCGCTAACTATGCCGCGCCGGTGACCCGTCCGCAGATTGATCCGGTCGCAGCGGTGAATGATCAGACGCGTCCGGTTGAGTTGCTCGCGCCGCAGGCTTGCCCGCGCTATATCGGCCGGGTGATTCGCAACGTTGATCTATCCCGCCCGACGCCGCTGTGGATGGTCGAGCGCCTGCGTCGCAGCGATGTGCGCAGCATCGACCCGGTGGTGGATATCACCAACTACGTCATGTTCGAACTGGGCCAGCCATTGCACGCATTCGATTTGGCCGAGATCAAGGGCGGCGTTCGCGTGCGCATGGCTGAAGAAGGCGAGAAGCTGGTCCTGCTCGATGGCCAGGAAATCACCCTGCGCGCCGACACCCTGGTTATCGCAGACCATGAACGTCCCCTAGCCATGGCCGGCATCATGGGTGGCGAGCACAGCGGCGTCAGCGAGAAGACCACCGACCTGTTCCTGGAAAGCGCCTTCTTCGACACCATCGCCATCGCCGGCAAGGCACGTGGCTACGGTTTGCACACGGATTCCTCCCATCGTTTCGAGCGCGGCGTTGATTGGCGTTTGCAGCGTGACGCCGCAGAACGCGCCACCGCGCTGATTCTGGAGATTGTTGGCGGTGAACCTGGCCCGCTGATTGAAGCGGTGGACGAAGGCGCTTTGCCAGCCCTGAGCCGCATTACACTGCGCAACGAACGCATTACCCAGATGCTCGGTATGCAATTGCCTGCCACGGAAGTGGAAGCCTATCTTTCGAATCTGGGTCTGAGCATCAAGGCCAGCGGGGAAGGCGAGTGGCAGGTGGACGTGCCGAGCTACCGCTTCGACATCACCATCGAAGTCGATCTTATTGAAGAACTGGCGCGCTTGTATGGCTACAACCGCCTGCCAGTCAGCGCACCCCGCACCTCGCTGAACCTGACGCCCAAATCGGAAACTCAGGGCGAGCTGCCTGTGCTGCGTCGCCTGCTGGTCGCCCGCGGTTACCATGAAGCCATCACCTACAGTTTCATCGAGCCTGGCCTGAACAAGCTGTTCGACCCACAAACCGAGCCCTTGGCGCTGGCCAATCCGATCTCTGCCGATATGGCCGTCATGCGCACCTCGCTGTGGCCCGGGCTGTGCAAAGCCGTAGTGCACAACCTGAACCGTCAGCAAACGCGCGTTAGATTGTTCGAGAGCGGCCAGCGATTCATTCCGCAGACGGATGGCCCGTTGCTGCAACAGCCCGTCCTGTCGGGTATCGCCTGCGGTACGCGTCAGCCTGAGGGCTGGGCCAACGCCAGCGACAAGCTGGATTTTTATGATGTGAAGGGCGATGTGGAAGCCTTGCTGGGGCAGGGTGGTGCCGGCCCTGCATACAGTTTCGAGCCAGCCGAACATCCAGCGCTGCACCCAGGCCAGAGCGCCAGGGTTGTTCGTGAAGGTAAAACGGTTGGGTGGCTGGGTGCGCTGCACCCTCAACTGATTGCCGAGCTGGATCTGCAAGCGCCAGTATTTGTCTTCGAGTTGGTGCTTGCCGATATCACTCAAGGTCGTCTGCCACGCTTTAATGAGTTGTCGCGCTTCCCCGAAGTGCGCCGCGATATCGCCGTCCTGGTCGACAAGACCGTGGTAGCTGACGCGCTACTCTCGACAATACGTGAAGTAGCCGGGGAATTTTTGACAAACCTAAGGCTGTTTGACGTTTACGAAGGTAAGGGTATTGATCCGCATAGAAAAAGTCTCGCCATCGGCTTGACGTTACAGCATTCATCGCGCACTCTTACTGACGATGAGGTGAACGCTGTCATGGACAAGGTACTGGTGTCCCTGGAGCAAGGGTTCAATGCCACACTAAGGAAATAGCCTATGACGGCTCTGACAAAAGCAGAAATGGCAGAACGTCTTTACGAAGAACTTGGCTTCAACAAGCGTGAAGCCAAAGAGCTCGTGGAACTGTTTTTTGAAGAGATACGCAACGCGTTGGAAAGCAACGAGCAAGTCAAATTGTCCGGTTTCGGCAATTTTGATCTGCGCGACAAGCGCCAGCGTCCAGGCCGTAACCCGAAAACCGGTGAAGAGATCCCTATAACCGCCCGGCGCGTCGTTACATTCCGCCCCGGACAAAAACTCAAGGCCCGAGTAGAAGCCTATGCTGGAACCCAGCCATAACCAGGAACTGCCGGTCATCCCCGGAAAGCGCTATTTCACCATCGGTGAAGTCAGCGAGCTGTGCGAAGTTAAACCCCATGTTCTGCGGTACTGGGAACAGGAATTTCCACAGCTGTCGCCAGTAAAACGCCGGGGTAACCGTCGCTACTACCAGCGACAGGACGTGCTCATGATTCGACAGATTCGTGCGTTGCTCTACGATCAAGGGTTTACCATCGGCGGCGCCCGTCAGCGCCTCTCCGGTGACGAAGCCAAGGACGACGTCACGCATTACAAGCAGTTGATCCGTCAAACGATCAGCGAGCTGGAAGAAGTGCTACAGGTGTTGAAAGCGCATTGATACAAAACTGAAACCGAAAAAAACCTTTCTCGTTTCAGGTAGTTAATGTATTATGCGACCCGCTTCAGCCCACAAAGCCGAAGCATCGTCGGGGCGTAGCGCAGCCTGGTAGCGCACTTGCATGGGGTGCAAGGGGTCGAGTGTTCGAATCACTCCGTCCCGACCATATTGATAAGAAAGGCCGGTCAGAAATGACCGGCCTTTTTTGTTTTCGCGACGAGGAGGGGGAAATGGCAGCGCTTAAATACCTGGCCGGTTACAGCCCCAATTTGCAACAGCAAGTTCAACGTCTGGTCGATAACAACGAGCTGGGCGCCTGGCTGGAGAAACGCTATCCAGAACACAACAGCCCGCACATGATTCAGACGGACGCAGCGCTATACGACTTTACGCAGGGCCTGAAGCAACAGCACATGCGCAGCAGCGACCCAATCAGCAAAGTCTTCTTTGATACCCGCATGCACGTCATCGACAACGCCCTGGGCCAGCACCAGTTCGTCAGCCGCGTGCAGGGCAGCAAACTCAAGCGCAAGAACGAAATCAAAGTCTCCGCCCTCCTCAAAACCCTGCCCGAACCGCTGCTGCGCATGGTCGTGGTGCACGAACTGGCCCACCTGCGCGAGAAGGAGCACAACAAGGCCTTCTACCATCTTTGCCAGCATATGGAAGGGGATTACCATCAGTTGGAGCTGGATTTGCGGTTGTTTTTGACATTAAGAGGGTGAGAAATTGCTGCCCTGGCTCGATGGAATCTGCCAAGGACGGCGGGCGGTGGATGGTCTCCGAAGAGCCCGCCCATGAGATGGGCTGCATTCATACTCGTCACGGTCTGGGGCAGACTGTATCGGAATGACTGTCGGCGACGATTTGGTTGTGCGCGATGGGCAGATCAATACACGACCTGACGATCGGGCGCCCTCGGATCCCTCTATCTCTGGCTGGCGAAGATCGATCCAGAAACCGCATACTTTTTCCACCAAGGAAGTACGGCACAAACACTAACGCTGATTCCTTCGACGCTCATCCAGCGTCACAACTATCTGCTGAAGCAGACAGCGATCTACCCTTTACGGGTAATACGCGGTGACGGGGGCAGGGCAACCTTCCGCACTGTGCCGCATTTTCGCTGCAGATAGCGGCTGGGTCGTTCCGAATCGCAGTCCCTGGACACTGATGTGGCCGAGCGAGCAGAACTACCACCCGGGTGAGGTTAAGATCTTAGCGGAGCTTGTCGAGTTTTTGGCATAAGGGAAAGGCTGCTTTCGGCCCAGAGTGTGTAAAAACGCCAGGACGGATTTCCGTCAGCGTCTATATCGGACCTTTCTCGGGCTTAGAGCCTGA